>Ga0209083_1000127_pt1 | contig 114568 bp, 73 predicted proteins | sample AM7aDNAmetaG_FD_184132 | JGI IMG/M metagenome (GOLD analysis project Ga0209083, IMG submission 184132) | Freshwater microbial communities from Finland to study Microbial Dark Matter (Phase II) - AM7a DNA metaG (SPAdes) (version 3) | ecosystem: Environmental > Aquatic > Freshwater > Lake ...
CTCTTTCATCTAAATGAGGAAGCAACAAAGTGAATTTTTCTTCCAAACGTTTATCGTCTTGCATACATTGAATTTTGCACAAATGTACACATTATTTCATATCACATCCTAAGGGCAAACGGATAATTCGAACCAAGACCGGCCTGATTTCCCAACTGACCCCAGGAAGCGCGAAGTTTACCGTTGGTCAGCCATTTGACATCCTTCATAAATCCTTCAGAAGAGAAACGCCATGCTCCTGAGAAAGAAGGGAAAAGCCCCCATTTATAACCGTTTGCAAAGCGGGAAGAACCATCATAACGAACATTGGCTTCAAGTAAATATTTACCAGCATAAGCATAGTTCAAACGTCCGAAGTAAGACTGCAAGGCCCATTGGTTCGTATAACCATTGGTAATTTGTCCGGTTGGATCATAGGCATTGATCTCCTCAAACTGCTGGAAATTATTACCTTGTCTGGTTCCGTACAATTCATTGAAATCGTTGGTCAGATATTGGTATCCTGCTAACGCTGTTATGTCATGCTTACCCAGAGACTTTGTATAAGTAGCCAAAAGATTAAGGTCATTTTCAGTCGTTTTGTCCCTTGTTTCATACATACTGGCCAGGGCGGTCGGTTTGTAAATTACAGCACCGGTTTTATAATCGTATAGAGCGGTTTGTTTGGTCACACCCTTGTAGTTGGCGGTATTGATCTTCGGTGTATATGAAAAATCGAACTGCATTCCTTTAATAGGGGTGATTTTGGCATAGATCTTGGCAATCGTTTCCTGATAATCTTCATATCTCATGTTCAGTTTGTCGAAGATCGTTTGCATAACGTGTGGAGTTCCGGCATAACTGGATCCCCAGGTACCATTTGAAAAACGGGTAGGATAAATTGCAGGTTGTCTAAGCATCCCTTCAACTTCAGTGCCGGGGGCCGAATCATTGATGTGGGTATTGCGGGTGGACAGATCGAGGCCAAATTCAAGTAATTTGCTGACTGTGTAACTGTTGTTGGACCGAACACCATAACGCTTGTAATCGGTGTTTGGAAGATTTGAATCCTGCCATGTATAATTCAATGAAGTATTGGACCTAAACTTTTCATTGCCCACAGAGAACCCCAGGTATTGCTGTGTCTGAGTTGCAGTGTTCTTGTAAGTTTCCCGAATCATGTCCGAGCTGGGATAAGCATCGCGATCTGTTGAATTTTTCCAGGTATCAATTTTAGCAGCACCATAAACAGTACCACCAGCGACTCCCGCATCAGAGCGTAGGTCATTGCCGTTGGCCTCATCATAAAGCGCCATAAAATCCCATGCCGTTGCGTTTTGTGGCAGCGTCAAAGGTTTGGTAAAACCCATCGACCCTTTGTAGGTAACTGTTACCTTATCGGTTTTCCCCCTTTTGGTGGTAATCAGGATTACCCCATTGGCAGCACGCGAACCATAAATCGCAGAAGAAGCGGCATCCTTAAGGATTGACATGCTTTCGATGTCGTTGGGGTCAACAGCGTCAACAGAAGAAGCAACACCGTCCACAAGTACAAGCGGATTGTTGTCGTTGATGGTTCCAATCCCACGGATACGGATCGTTGTATTCTCCTTGCCCGGCTTACCACTGTTCGAGGTTACGGTAACACCTGCGGCTATCCCTTGTAAAGCCTGGGATGTCTGAATGTTGTTCCTTTTGGCCAGTGACTCACCTTTCACAGATTCAATAGCACCGGTCAGGTTGACTTTTTTCTGGGTACCATACCCTACTGCCACAACCTCCTCAAGCCCAATTGAACTTAGCTTCAATTTTACGGTAACTGTACTTTTACCGGCAATGTTCACATCCTGTGGTTCAAACCCGATAAATGTGACAGTAAGCACCTTCGCAGATTCGGGAACCTGAAGTTTAAAATTCCCATCCATATCGGTAACCGCACCGGAGGTAGTCCCTTTAACGATCACGTTTGCCCCGGGGACCGGTTCATTGTTTTCGTCGGTAACTTTGCCGGTCACACTCTTTTGCTGCGCATACAGCACCGAAAAAGAGATAATCAGAGAAAAAAGCAAAAAGATTCTTTTCATAATCTAACAATTTAATAATCAATAATATGTTTCAGTCAATCAAAATTTCAAAAATCGAAATTGGGGCATTGGCAATTAATTGTTCAAAATCGAAACGTAGGGTTTTTGTGCTGAATCCGGATTTTGGTTTCAATATGTTAATTGTCTGATAATTACCAAATTTTTCAAAAATAAGGTTGCCTTTGTCGTCCGTGACAGTATAGTTCCTGATACAAAATGGGATTACATCTTCGGGATGACCCATCTGGGAAGACTCCATCGGATGGTCATAATCGGTGTCAAAAAACAAAGATATGGAATTTATTGTTTGGGCCTCATCCCATGTCAGAATAACTGTGGAATTAGTGTCATTCCAGTTTGCAGCCCAGGCATTGGTTTTAAGATACGGCCTGGTATAACCATTCACAAGATGGTCTTTGGAGAAACAAGATAAAGCAGGGGTAATGTTCATGGCAATGTTCTGACCTTTGGGCCTCCTTTCGGGACACCAGAATTCAAAGGAGTCGAAACCGCTTCCTTCAGGAGGCAACTGCTTACCATAATTGTTCACTGCCGGATTGGTCTTGTTAAAAACCGACAGGATTCCGGTCATCCGTTTTTCACTGCACCTGATCTGTACTTCGGGGTTGCTCCTGAAGATGATAAAACCATATTGGTTTTCATTCAAGACATTTTTAAATGCAATCTTTTTCAACTGTAGCCCTTTTTTCAGGACAATCTTTTGTTTTTCAATAAGTTGGTCTGGTGTGTAATTGTAGGTTTTGGAACTGGCCCTTAATTCAACCTCAACAATGGTGTCAAATTTTGCATCTGCCATGATTTCAAAAGTGTACAAAGTATCTTTTGTCAAGGGGAGCAATTGTCCGGCAGAGAAATTCAATTCGAGCCAGTTTCCATCAAAAGGGATCTGGTCAACTGATAAGGTGCTTGAAACTTCTATTTTGGCTTTGGTTGCTAGGTTTTCAGATTTTTCAATCGGAACATGGGGAATGCCCTGACCAAAAATATTCAGCTTTTGCTGAAGTGCGACCATTTTTTCTTTGACCAGTAAATCAGCAGGTTTTAAACCCGATTGAGTACACATTGCTGCTGCCATCCCAACTACTTGTCCGCCATGCCCAGAGGTCGCCATCACCCTAGTTGAACCGAAAGCAACATGGGATGCACTGATCAATCGACCAGCAATGAACAGGTTTTTAATGTCTTTACTGATAAAACAACGATATGGAATTTCGTAGATCCCTTTTGAATGGTATTGGTTACAACCCGAAAGTGCAGAGAAAACACCATCGGCAGGATGCAGGTCGATGGCCCATCCACCGAAAGAAACCGCATCATAAAAATGAGCCTGTTCTACAATATCCTGTTGTTTAAGCATATATGGACCTTCAAACCTACGGCTTTCTCGCTTTCCAGGGATCGTACCGACCCATTCGAGCGAAAGATTTTCTGAGCCAGGGAATTTTTCTGAGTTTTTGATGTAATCCCAAACCCCATAAACAACGCTCCAGAGTTCCCATTTGATCTCTTCGGTATCGTGGATCGTATCCCTGCGTCCGCCATATTCGAACCACCAGAAGTTGCATCCCATGTCGCCTGTTTTGATGTTCCTGAAACGCGGGATCTTGTTGATATCTTTCAATGCATACGAAGGGGCCACATATTTTACAGGTTTGCCTGTGTCCTTGCTGTAGAAATAAATGGTATGTCCCAACAATTCCCCATATCCCTCTTTTGGGGCAAACCCTTCACCAAATTCGTCTTTACTCTCTGCTCCCATACGAAAAGAGGCACCTGCTTTAAAAGCAACAATGCCATCACCCGATGCATCACAATACAAGGGTGCTGTAAGCAAATATTCTGTTGAGTTCTGGCTACAGAAAGCTTTCAGCGACGAAATGGATTCTTCACTCTTCTTTTCCAGATCATAAACCATCGTATTGAGTAACAATGTAATATTTGGTTCTTTGATCACCTTCTCAAGCAGGATCGTATCAAGGATAATCGCATTGCCTTCCTTGTTTCGGTAAAGGTTCTCAACAAGGATTTCATCAATCACGCCACCTTCACGAGCCCAACGGTTGTTGTTCCCCATATGCGAAGTCGCACCCAGGATCCAAAGCCTTACTTCACTCGATCCATTTCCACCCAAAACCGGACGGTCCTGAACAAGGACCACTTTGATCCCGTTGCGGGCTGCTGTAATTGCGGCACAGGTTCCTGCCATTCCCCCACCTACAACAATGAGGTCTGATTCTAGCATAACAATCCTATTCTCCCTTTTTAAGGAAGTTAAATTTTGTTTTATCATAACAGTAAATTATGAACTTTTAAATATTTTCGGTAAAATTATATAGCTGATTATTAGCAGGATAATTGCCATCGTAAACACATAGGCCTTCCCATTGCTGGCCCAAAAACCCAATGATCCGATGATAAGCCCTGTTGATGCAATTCCGATGGCGATCATCTTCTTCCCAAATCGATTCTCACTGTCGGAAACTTCAGTATTTTTCTGTGTATCATTTCCGGCATCAACTTTATAAACAAGGTAACGCTGGTAATTGTCATATTCTAAAGTTGGCCTATTCCTCAATCTTAAGACGATCTCGAAAAATGTGATGATCGAAATTGGAACAAGCACCCCCAGGACCATTTCAGCAGCCCTCGACAAATACTCTCCCGTAATTGCCGGAATGACAAACTTATAGGCCAAAGCAATTGTAAGGGAAAGGATAGTTGTACCCAGAACAGTATAGCTGTTTTGATTTTTGGAGAAAAGGGTCCAGATCAGCGGAAAGTACATCGCACCGCCGGTAATAGAAGCAACGCTCAGGATCACATTGGTCGCACCCCCCATCATTGGCACCAACATTCCCATCACAATCACAATCAGTCCCATCACCAAAGTGGCGAGTTTGGCAACCACCATCAGTGTTTTTTCAGTCGAACGCGGATAGACAGTTTTAAACAAATCGTTTGTAATCACACCGGCTGAAATGTTCAGAAAACCTTGAACCGAAGAGTTTGTTGCAAACACAAGGCTGATAATGATCAGTCCCAACATTCCAGATGGCAATACTGTCTTTGCCATTTGCATATAGGCCTGCTCATTTTCAACACCAACCAAACCGGGATTTATAGCCCGATAGATCATTGGGGGCAGCATCCAGATCACAGGACTGAAAACATAAAACAACCCGAAAAGCATCGCCACTTTTTTCGATTCCTTTGGGGATTTGACGCTTGTATAACGCTGGATGAAACTCCACTGTCCACCCAGATAAAAGACATTATAAAACAAAAAACCAAGCAGGAAACTTACCGTATATTTATGGTCACTCAGGCTAAAAAACTCAGTAAGTTGCAGTGATCCAATTTTATCGACAAATGCAGAAATCCCTCCTATCTTTTCAAACGACAGTGGAAGCAAGATCAGGCCGGCAGAAATAAGGATAATAAATTGCAAAACATCGGTAACTACAACTGCCCAAAGCCCACCGAAAGTTGTATATAGGATTACAATGATTCCCAAAATTCCAACCCAAATGTAAAGGGAAATCCCGGTGGCTACCTGTAAAATGATTGCGACCGCATAAAGGCACACCCCTTTCAGGAAGATCATGATAAACAGGTAGATATAGGAATATGTATTCTGGGTCCTGATCCCTAACCTGTGACAAATGTACTCAGCTGCGGTTAACGATTTGGTCTTATGCCATTTAGGAGCGATCAACAACCCTGTTATCAATCCGGCTACCGACATGGCCCATTGGATGGATATCGCGACCCACCCCGAAGAGTAAGCGATAGAACCCCATACCACAAAAGTACTTGCAGAAACAAAGCCCATAAAAAGTGACAAGCTATTGATCCACCAGGGTACTGCTCCCCCGGCAGCAAAAAAAGTCTTCATGTCTTTTCCTGAATTCCGTGCAAAGGAAAGCCCAATCGCGAAGATCAGCAGTGAAAAGAGTACGATTACCAAATAATCAATGTAAGTCATGCAAGAATTTTGTCCGGTAGTTATTAATGGGCACAATGTTAATGCAGTGTTAAAAAATATGAAAATAATAATCAAACTATATCACCGGAAACGTTACCGAAAACGTTTTTATTTTCGGTAACGTTTCCGAAATTCATAAATCCGATTAAATTTGTATCCTTAATCAGGATCTTGGAAGCAGCCAATCGCCAGCAACCATTTGCCAGCCGCCAGTTGCAGAAAAGTCCTTTTGAAAATTGGAGCATACCAGATTCATACATTAAATTAAGGACACAAACGAATGAAGCATATTACGATCAAAGATGTTGCCAAACGGCTGAATTGCTCTGTTTCCACCATTTCAAGAGCCTTTAATGATAAATACGACATCCGCAAAGAGACCAGGGACTTAATCCTTGCCACTGCCCGTGAAATGGGTTATTCGCCAAACCCCTTTGCCAAATTGCTGCTTAAACAATGTTCCAATCAGATTGGGGTCGTAGTGCCTGAATTTATCAATTCTTTTTTCCCGGAAGTGATCAAAGGAATACAAGATGTCTTACAAAAAGCAGGTTATCAGCTTCTTATCATGCAATCGAATGAAGAGGCCTCGGTTGAACTTGAAAACATCAAGACCCTTGAAAACAATATGGTGGATGGGATCATTATATCCCTCACATTTGAAACAAATTTTGAGACAAAAAACATCGATTATTTAAAAAACATGGTTGAAAGTGGGTTTCCAATCGTCCTATTCAACCGGGTATCCGATGCAATTCCCGCCCACAAAGTGGTATTCGACGATTACAAATGGGCTTTCTTCGCAACAGAACACCTTATCTACCAGGGATATAAAAAAATATTCCATTTCTCCGGGCCAAAAACCCTCTCCTTTTCCCAAAACAGGATCAATGGTTTTTTCGATGCACTTAAAAAGCACAAAATACCGGTAAGCGAAAATTTGATCTTTGAAACCGGTCTGATGATCAAAGATGGTCAACGGGTCATGCAAAAATTGCTGGATGATAAAAACCTACCTGAGGCAATTTTGGCTGTGAACGATCCATCAGCCATCGGGGCAATGAAAATTCTGAAAAGGAACGGCTATAAAATTCCTGGTGACATCGCTATCGTTGGTTTTACGGAATCGAAGCTTGCCGAGTTGATCGATCCTCCATTGACAAGTGTGGCACAACCCACTTTCGAAATAGGGCAAACCGCTGCAAAGTTGCTTTTGGAACAGATTGGCTCAAAAGGTATCTTCGTGCCCCAAAAAGTTGTCCTTAATGGCAGGTTAAATGTGAGGGAATCGTCGATGAAGTTGTAGGTTTATCTTGTTTTTGAAGTAATTGTGAAAAATGTACGGATGTAAAAAGCCAATATCAAATATTCAATTACTCATCATAGTTCAGGGCACTTAATAAAAGATTTTGGTTATATTTGTATGATATTCAAAACTAAGAATAATGATACGTACAGTAGTTACATCAGATAAAAATTCGGTTGTCTTACCTTTACCCGACAACTATATTGGTAAACAGATTGAAATTATTGCTTTTACATTGGATGAACCGGTTAAACAAACGCAAAGAGCTTCTGCAAAAAAAGTGTTTACATCACTAAATTTTGATACAAGCGGGTATAAATTCAACCGTGATGAAGCAAATGAAAGATAGTGTTTTTCTTGACAGTAATATACTGATCTACTGCTATTCCAATTCTGAATTAGAGAAGCAGCAGAGAGCTTTTCAGGTGATTGATAATAGCTTATTGCTTTATATTAGTACCCAAGTTTTACAAGAATTCTGCAATGTTGCGCATAAAAGATTCTTATCACAGATTGTTGATTTGGAGAAGGCTCTAACAGAGATAGAAGGCCTTGTCTCTATCCATGATAATACAATCAATACTGTAAGGAAAGCCAATCATTTAAAATTTAAGTACAATTACTCATTTTTCGATTCACTCATTCTCGCAGCAGCTTTTGAATGTGGTTGTAATATTTTGTATTCTGAAGATATGCAACACGGTCAGATTATTGAAAACTCTCTTAGGATTGTAAATCCGTTTAAGTAAAAATACAACATCTCCCCGAAAACACCTTTTATTTTCACCACTCTCCAATTAATTAATTGTAAACCCACCTTTTGTCACATTCCACCCTTCCAATCCCAGCGTAACCGATTTTGGGTCCATATTTTTGGGCAATAGGCTCATGTCAACATTGATTTCACGGCTTTCGTCCGGCAACAAAGTAATGTAATTATCTGTAAAATAGACAGGTAATAAAAGTTCCCCACTTTTCGCGTCAATTAGCTTTAAACGTATAAAAAATGCAGTTTCGTTTGACGGATTGGAAATAATTGCAATTTTCTGTCCAGCTGGATTGCTTTTGATCTCACACTTCAAAGTAACCTGTTTCAGGTCGTTGAGCTTTTCGTAGCTTTTGCCCGGTTGCGACAACCAGTAGATATTTTGGTCAACCAGCTTCTTGTCCTGATCGGTCAATTTTAACCTAAGAAAAAAGACATCATCTTTAACCAATTGATTTTTAATCTTTTGCTGAACGGCCACAACATTGGCAGAAACCGATGTTATATATTGGTCGGATGACAACAGCTTACCATGGATATCGAACAATTCGGAACTGATTGTGAGGTTCTTCTGATCGTAAAGGGTTTGGTTGACGATGCAAACCACCGAATCGTTGAGGTTCAGTTGAATATGCAAAGGTTTTGCACCGTGCTGATAGCCATAAAAACCACCGTTTTGCTCCAGAAAAACGTCATAGAATTGTCCGCGCAAAGCTGTCCAGGGATTTTGGTTCTTCCACACCAACATGCCTGTATAAGCTGTCCACATCCTGGCATAAAACCCTTCCTGCAATGCACGATATTGCTCATAATTCACCAATTGCGCTTTTTTGCAGAAATCGTCAATACCCGTAGGTTTCCCATATTGGTTGATAAAATTGCCATAACCGATGTATTTGTGGTAAGTCCAGGTTGGATTTTCCCTTCGGTCGCCCGGAAGTGTCAGGTCCTTCTCTTCCATGATCTTCCGCATCGTTTCAACGTTTGGCATACCTACAGAACCCAGTTCCGGGTTGAATGGAAAAGATGTTGTGTTGAAGAAAGTTAATGGATTCTGTATCCCATAAGGGCCATCGCCATTGCCGCCCAATTTATTGTGGGCCAAATCATTCGATGTTGATTCGTTGAGGTAGTAGCGGGTAGGGTCGAATTTGGGGAAAACTTCATTCTTCAATTTTTTGTCGATATCTGCGGGTGGTGTAAACTCATTTCCGCCACACCACAGGTAAAGGCTCGGATGGTTTCTGAGCATCTTCACCTGATCGATCACAGAATTGACAAACAGGGTATGGTTGTCAGGGTAGGCTCGCCGGCGATCCTGGGTCTCCTTCTTCATCGGGTCGAACCACCGTCCATTGCAATCGCCTGATATCCAGAGATCCTGCCATACCAACAGGCCGTATTTGTCACAGGCCTCATAAAATTCGGGACGCTCAGTCATCGCTCCGCCCCAAACCCTGATCATGTTCATGTTCATTTCGGCATGAAACTTTACATCAGCTTCATAACGTTCGGGCGATAAACGGAGCATCGCATCCGAAGCGATCCAATTCCCGCCTTTGATGAAAATGTCCTGACCATTAACCGAAAAAATCCTGCCTCCCAACTGCTCGTCAAATCGGGAGGAGGTCTCACGTACTCCAAATGCAACTTGTTCACTATCAGAAATCTCCCCATTGTCCGCAACAAACGAAAACTCCATTTTATACAACGGGTGGTCACCTATGCCATTGGGCCACCACAATTGCGGGTTTTCGATTTTAAACTCGGGAAGTGCAATTGTTAATTTTTCACCAGGTAGCAGCACCACAGGTTTCGAGATTTCAGTTTTATCAAATTTGCCAATTACTTTGCCGGTTTGTTTTACCTCCGAACTGTTTACCAAATCAACTGAAGCGGCAACAAATGCAGGGGCTTGTTTTCCGGCTGGAACCCTTTTACCTGGAACTTTGGTTTGAACCGATGGGTCAAGCAGATCGACCGGTCCGGTAAATTCAAGTGCGACTTCGTCCCAGATTCCGGTATTGCGGTCGGGAATCGGACAGATCCAGTCCCACCCTGCGGTAAATTGCATGGCCACCGATTGTCCGATCACGCCATCGCCACCCTGTCCGTTGGGTGCACCTGCAGGATTGGGTGGGCGTACCAAAACAGCCAAACGATTTGCCCCTTTTTCAAGATATGGCGTAATCAGGTACTTCTCGCGCAAAAACATCCCTTCGTGGGTATCGGGATTGATCTTTTTCCCATTGAGGTACATGTTCGCCGAATAGTTGATCCCCCTGAATTTGAGCCAGACCTGTTCACCGTTTTTGAGTTCGGGCAGGTTAAACTGATTGTAAAACCAGTAAGTATAATAATCTTCACCAACTGCATGGATATCAGGTATCAGCGTATTGTTCATCCCAAAAAACGGATCGGGAATTTTATTATTGTGGAGCAAGGTGGTCAGGACAGTTCCGGGAACAACAGCTTCCATCCAATCGTAAAACTGAAAGTTTTTTCCTGAAATGACAGTGCCATCAACATTGATTTCAATCGCTTTTTTGGCCTTCCATCCCGAATTGAGTTTAAAAGCTTTGGGTTGTGCGATAGTTTGAAGCGATGCTACCGCCATCAATAAAATTAGGCAGATGTTTTTGTTCATACGTTTTTTTCTTTTATGATAAGGATAAGATTGAATTCAATTCCATTGTTTACAAATTAAGGTTAAATTGTGAATATTACCAAGCAGAAATTCATTGTCTTTAGTTTTGAAAACGATATTATTGCAACCCAATATTTAAGGACAATTTCCAAAATATTTCAACTTATTTCTATTTTATTTCAACTTATTTCTATTTTATTTCTTTTTCATGTCAACTCCTAAAACATTCAATATTAATTTATTGTATTTAAACGACCTGAATATTTCTTCTGTCGAAAAAACCTATGCCAAAACGATCAAACAATTGCAGGATGGCGATTTTAAGAGTGCCGACGTTCGTAAGATGGCCAGTACCGGTTATTACAGGGCAAGGCTTGACATCCGTGACAGGTTGCTCTTTACCTTTGCAAACTATGAAGATAAACGTTATTTACTTGTATTAGAAGTAATTAAGAACCATCGTTACGAAAGTAGCCGTTTTTTGCGAGGTGCAGTTATTCCCGACGAAGAGAAATTTATACCGGTCAATTCACCCAACGAAATCACTGTTTCGGAGAACGACTTTATTTTCGTCAACCCAAAATCGAACCGTATCCATCTGCTCAATAAATTCATCTCCTTCGACAACTTACAAAATGCAATTTATTCGCTTTATCCTCCTTTGATCATCGTGGGTTCAGCCGGGAGCGGGAAAACAGCGTTGGTCCTTGAAAAACTAAAGGAACTGCCAGGGGAAATCGCTTACATCTCACTGTCGGAATTTTTGACAGAAAACGCCTCTAAGATCTACTATTCCAATGGGTTCGAAACCGAAAAGCAGGATGCCGAGTTCCTGTCGCTTCACAACTATCTTTCAAGTTGGGAAAAACCACAGGGACGGGAGGTCACCTTCCGTGATTTTGACGGTTGGTTCTTCCGCCACGCACAAGCCGTAAAGATCAACGAACCCTACCGTGTTTTCGAGGAATTCAAAGGTGTGATTACCGGATCGCCAATTCATGCAGCCTATCTTACAAAAGACGAATACCTCGAACTGGGAATCAAGCAATCGATTTTTTCGACCAATGAGCGGGAGCGGCTGTACCCGCTGTTTTTGAAATACCTCGACTGGCTTGTCGAAAACAATCTATACGACAGCAATATATTGTGCTATAGCTATTTGGAAAAAATAAAACCACGTTATGACTTTGTAGTTGTCGATGAGGTTCAGGACATTACCAACATCCAGTTGAAATGTATCCTGCAATCGTTAAAACACAAAAACAACTTTATCCTAACCGGCGACAGCAACCAGATAGTCCACCCCAACTTTTTTTCGTGGAGCAAGGTAAAGAGCTACTTTTACGAAAGTGGCGATAGCGGCAACCAGATAAAGATCCTTCAGACCAACTACCGAAACAGTTTGCAGGTTGTCGAGTTGGGGAATAATCTGTTGAAGGTTAAAATTACACGGTTTGGTTCCATCGACCGCGAAAGCAATTACCTGATCGGAACTGTGAGCAAACACAAAGGTGAGGTCCTTCTTTATCCCGATGAGGAGAAAAAGAAAAATGAACTCAACAAACGGACCCAAAACAGCACCCATTATGCCGTAATCGTCCCATCGAACGAACATAAGGCAGAAGCCATGCGGTTCTTTAAAACGCCACTTGTTTTTAGTGTTCACGAAGCCAAAGGGTTGGAATACGAAAATGTAATCCTGCTCAATTTTATTTCTGGTAACGAAGCCGAATTCCGCGAAATCATCAAAGGTGTAACACCTGACGATTTAAAGAAAGACGAACTAGCCTACAACCGTGCTGCCAATAAGCAGGACAAGGATGCAGAGGTCTATAAGTTCTATATCAATTCGTTGTATGTGGCGATCACCCGAGCCGTAAAGAACATTTATATTTTCGAAAAACTCGCAAAACACCCGGCACTTCAATTGCTGCAACTGGCCGAAACCAAAGAGGAGATCAAGATTGCCGAAACCAAGTCAACTGTAGAGGAGTGGCTTGCAGAGGCCCACCGGCTCGAAGAGCAGGGGAAATACGAGCAAGCCGAACAAATCAGGGCGAAATACCTTGGTTACGAATACCTTAGCCCGGAGCAACTGGAGGCAGTCAAAAATTTGGCCCTCGATCCAGCAAAAAAGGAGTTCGAAGTCAAAAAAGAGCGCAAGCAACTTTTTCAATATGCACAGGCCCACCAACGGTACGATTGGGTCGAGCAATTGGCGCAACTTCAATTCCAAAGGGCCATTGTGTTGATGAAGGAGGTGAGGCAGGACAGAAAGGAGTACGCAAAAAATATCCGTCTGGGGCGAAAAGTTGAGGCTTTTAAGGTGATCAAAAAATATGGTGTCGATTTCGTTACCGATGACGATGGGGCAACCGGTTTTATGGTAGCCTTGCACTACGGACATGAGGTGATGATCAATGAATTTATTCAGTTGAGGGCATCGCTTCTGGTGAAAGACAAAATAGACAAAACAGTGGCCAATTACCTTTTATCGGGGTATTTGCAAAATATTATTCTTAAAAAGCAAACTGCTTCATTATCAATACTCAACCGTTATTGGCGGTTGGTCAATCCCCATAGCATGACTTATGAAACCTCCAACAGGAAATTTCAAGTCAATTCGCACAGCATGGTTTATTTCCTGTTGGTGCTGATGAGGTCGGTGGACGAAATAAACCAGCATAAGGCATATTATCGGAAAGGGAAACCAGACGAGAAAAAAATGACCTGTTTCACAATGGATCAAATGGAGAATCTTTCAGGATTGGTTCCTGATGAACTCCTTCCCTCATACAGGAAAAAAAGGCAATATATCAATAGCGTTTTATCATCAAACGAGATAAGCCGGAAGGAATACCCCAATTGCAAAATGGCTTTTGTCAGGATCGACCGTGGTGTATATGTTGTGAACTACAATATCAAGTGGTAAAATGTACTTTTTACGTTTAATTTTCAGGTTTGGTCTGTTTATTTAACATTTTACATTATATTCGCCGTATCATTTCATTTCCAGACTAATGAACCGTTTAAATGTTTTTATCTTGCTGTTAATCAGCACAATTAATGTTTCCACCTTATTTGCACAGGATTCGATCAATTATAAATTGTCAACCGACACAATGGTCAATTACAGGGCGAGCATGCGCCGGGCTTATTATGCGACAAGGATTTTGGCTAGGCCACGGATTGACGGAAAACTTACAGACGAGTGTTGGTCCCAAGGTGTTTGGTCGGGCGATTTTACCCAGCAACAGCCAAAACAGGCAGCAGCCCCTTCACAGCCCACTGAGATCAAAATATTGTATGACAATGACAATCTGTATGTTGCCATGAAATGTTACGACCGTCAACCTGGAGGGATCAGGCCAATCCTGGGTCGCCGGGATATTGTTATCGGTGATATCACCGGAATTGCCCTCGATTCGTACCACGATAAACAGACAGCCTATGAGTTCAATGTTGCCGCCTCTGGACAAAAAGTCGATTTGTTACATCTTGGGTCGTACAAATGGGATTTTAACTGGAATGCGGTCTGGGATGGGAAATCGACGGTGACTGATACGATGTGGATTGCCGAAATGAAGATCCCTTTCAGCCAGATCCGGTTCACGAAGCAGGACAATCAGGTTTGGGGAATGCACATCTGGCGTTGGATCGACCGGTTCCAGGAGGAAAGCGAATGGAAGCTCATTCCTGTTGATGCACCTGCCATGGTTTACCTATTTGGCGAACTGCGTGGTATCGAAGGGATCAGCCATAAAAAGAACTTCGAGATCATGCCCTATATGAGCGGAAAATACTTTCCCAATTCAAGTCCCGAAAAAGCTTTAAGGGGAGGTATTGGAATTGACGGCAAAATCGGGGTCACCTCCAATTTTACGGTCGATTATACAATCAATCCCGACTTTGGACAGGTTGAAGCCGACCCCTCAATTTTAAATTTGACCTCCTATGAGACGTTTTATGAAGAGAAACGTCCGTTCTTTCTCGAAGGAAGCTCGATCTTTGACTTTACAATGGGCGACGACATGTTGTTTTATTCGCGACGGATTGGTCATGCCCCTTCGTATCTCCCGAATAGTGATCCGGTACAAACCGTTTCAATGCCCGAAAATACGACGATCCTCAGTGCCTTGAAATTGACAGGTAAAACAAATAAAGGATTGTCAGTAGGTGTAGTCCAAAGTTTTACGGCACGCGAGAACGCAACAATTTATTCTGCCAATTCCTCTGAAAAAGTTGCTGTTGAACCATTTAAGAGCAACCTTGTGGGAAGGATCAAACAAGACCTCAACAAAGGAAACACAGTCATAGGCGGGATGTTTACTTCCTCCATCAGCAACATCAGGGACAGCCAGCTTGAATTTCTCCCCAACTCTTCGTATGCAGGTGGCCTTGACCTGGAACACAACTGGCTCAATCGTAAATACTTCGTTGCTTTTAAGGGTTTTTTCAGTCAGGTAAAAGGTAGCAAGGAATCCATTACCCGCCTACAGGAATCGACAGCCCATTATTATCAGCGCGAAGATGCCACGCACCTTACTTTTGATCCCGAAAGGACTGAATTGTCGGGTTATGGCGGCAAGTTGGATATTGGTAAACGGAGCGGAAAGTTCAGGGCTACCACAGGTGTCGACTGGCGTTCCCCAGGCATGGACTTCAACGAACTGGGATATCTGCGGCAAGCTGATTTTATAAGGCAAAATGTTGAATTGACGTATAAGGTAGACAAGCCTTACGGGATACTGATGAATTACCAATATGGTTTGACCCAATCTCACGAATGGAGTTTTGGGGGCGAAAATTTGCTGGACAAGCTAAACTTTATTAGCAAGTTGAGGTTCAATAATTTGTGGATGGCCAATTTTTCCGTCATCGAAAATCTCAACAGGTTTGATACCAGGGAATTGCGTGGCGGACCAAAGCTTTTTAAAGACAACAGCTCAACCTGGAACCTTCAGGTAATGACGAACAGTGTCAAAAAGTTGTCTTTTGGACTGGCAAATACTCTTCTTTTTTCAATGGATAAGATTTCAAAAGAGACTGATTATATCCTTAGTGTGAAGTGGCAGATGAACAACCGTTTAAGCCTTACAACCCAAACAGGATACCATGTCGGAACTAACTACCAACAATATGTCAATACTATTCCTAACCCCTTGTCCTCCAGCTTGCGCAACGATTACATTGTAGGTAAAATCGACCAGAAAACCTTGTATATGACAGTTCGCCTCGAATACTATGTTTCTCCCGAACTTTCATTCCAATATTATGGAAGTCCTTATGCCTCAATTGGTAAGTATGACGATTTCCGCAGTGTGGCCAATGCTTCTAGCCGTAACCTCAACCAGCGATATGCCCCGATAACTGTCCTGAACGAAGTGAACAACAACTATTCTATGGACAAAAACGGTGACCATTTGCAGGATTTTACGATGAAGAAACCCGACTTTAATTTTCAGGAGTTCCGTTCCAACCTGGTTGGGCGGTGGGAATTCAGTCCTGGTTCGACACTCTACCTTGTCTGGACCAACACGCGTTCGTTGTATGAAAATAATTACAACAGCTCGATCGGCAACAACTTTGGGGGCATCAGCGGATTGAAAGCGAACAATGTGTTTATGGTCAAATTGAATTATTGGTTTTCCTTGTAAGGTTTAATCCCTATGTGCCTATTTTTTTAACCTATGTACCTAATGTGTTTAAAAATATAACACATAGGAAAAGAGGTAAAACACAAAGGCACATAGAAGAAACAAAAACCCTCTACAAATGTGTAACAATTTTGATATTATTACGTCTATTGATTCAAAAACCATTGTTGTAATAATTTATAAAATCAAAATGAAAACACTTAAACTGTTTGCTTTATTGCTTTTTGCTAATTTGCTTTTTATCAACGCCTCCGTTCAGGCTGCAAATGTCCTCAAAGGCCGCCAAATACGGCAGGTCACCGGATTTCATGGCATTTCGGTGAGCAGCGGGATCGATTTGCAGCTTACCCAGGAAAATGTCGAAAAGGTGTCTGTTGAGGCCGAATCCGAAGACTTGGATAAGATCATTACGAAGGTCGAAGATGGCATCCTAAAAATTTACATCAAGGACAAATCATGGTCTGGATTTAATTGGATGAAAAGGCCCCACAAGGTTTATGTCTCGTTCAAGGAGATGGACCAGCTCCATGCTTCGGCTGGTTCTGGTGTTAATGCTGAATCATCCCTCAAACTTGGAAGTCTTGCCATTCATGTAAGTAGTGGTGCCAATGTGACATTGGATTTGGAGGCTACCGATATGGATGTCCATGCTAGCAGTGGTTGTGGTATTAACCTGAAAGGACATACCAAAGTACTTAAAGCCGATGCTTCGAGCGGAAGTCATATCCATGCCAGCGAACTTGAATGTAAAAAATGTACGGCAAGTGTTTCAAGTGGTGCAGGAATTAAGGTAAATGTCACCGAAGAGCTTGATGCCAATGCAAGTAGTGGAGGAAATATCAGCTATTCGGGAAATCCATCCTCAAAAAATATTCATAAATCAAGTGGTGGCGGTGTAAATGCAAGGTAAAAAGCCACTAGCTTTAAAAAATAACCATCTGAAATTCAGATGGTTATTTTTTAAAGCTAGTGATAGTCTCACTTGAAGTGAGGCTATCACTATCGGAGCCTACCACTATCCTGAAGATGAGGCTATCACAATGATTTATAATTATTTATCACCCTTCAACTCTTCCATCAACGACCCCAGCTTATTTACATACTCAGTAAAATCGGTGGAATACCTCACCGCATCATCCCGTTTTTCCGGGAGGTCAATCTTAAAATGGTGTTTTACAGTTGCCGGACCCGAATCGAGGATATAAATATCGGTACTCAGAAAAACGGCTTCGCTTTCGGAGTGGGTCACAAAAACCACAGTCGGATCGATTTTGGCTTCCTCAAAAATCGAACGCAGGAATATCTGGATCTGTTTCCGGGTCACAGTGTCCAAAGCCCCGAAAGGCTCGTCCATCAGCAGGATCTGAGGGTTGACAACAAGGTTCCGTGCAATCGCCACACGCTGCAACTGTCCACCAGACAATATCGGGTATTTAGCCCATTTGTTTTCATGGCCAGTCAATCCGACAATTTTGATCATATCCATGGCTTTGTCGTTGGCCTCGTCTTTGGGAACCCCTTTTAGGATCAGGGGAAGTGCGACGTTTTCCAACACCGTTTTCCACTCGAAAGAGGTATATTGCTGAAAGACCATCGGGATTCGGTCTTTATCAGTTCTTAGTTTCCCATAGATATAAACCTCACCCGATGTAGGCACCTGTAATCCAGAGATATAACGCAACAAGGTGGACTTGCCGCATCCCGATTTGCCCATCAGGCTGATAAACTGCCCACTGTCTTTAATGTCTTTTATATCAAGATTGAAATCCTTAAAAACAGTATTTGCAGCACCACGATCATTATAAACCTGATTGATATTGACGAGGTTGATAATATCAGTGGGATGGTTCAAAACCGATTTTGTCTCCGCAGGTTTTACATTTTCTTCGGTTTTGACCGGTTCAGCAACAGTTGGATCAACTTGTTCGGAAATATCTGGATTATCCTTTTTCTGGAATATATTTTGTTTCATGATCAGGCGTATTTGAATTTAAAGAGTTTCCGATCGAGCATTTTTAGCAGTTTATCCTGTACAAACCCGATAAAAATAATCAGCAACAAAACAGCATAAAGTTGATCGACATGCGAACCGCGTGACGTTGCCATATAGATCATCGAACCCAATCCACCTTCGGCATTGATCATTTCAGCAATTACGATATAGGTCCAACTAACTGCGACAAGATTGATCACATCCATCGAAAACCTGCTAAGAACTGATGGGATGTAAAAATGCTTCATCGTCATCCATGGACTTGCGTTCAACGTCCACATGGTTTGCTGAAGTGCTTTAAGATGGTCGTCAGTTTCAATATCATTGATACGCTGTGCAATAGCAGGCAACAGGTAAACAAAAATACCAAAAGAAAGGAATTCCACTTTAACACCCAACCCCAATCCGAAGATGGCCATAAAAATTCCGGTCGTGGCTGGAAGCGGGGTAAAACGGATGGCTTCGATTTGCTTGCTCACCAGATGCCTGAAAAAGGGGATCAATCCGATTAGAAAACCAAGCGGAAGAGCGATGGCCATTGCCTGTAAATAGCCCCCAATATTGATGGATATGGAATAACCCATGTTGTACAAAAGGTTGCGCTCCACAAAAAGAGTCTTGAAACACAACAATACATCGATCGGTGATGGGAGGATCGTTGGTTTTATCCAACCAATTGTGGGGATCAGCCACCAAAAAAAGAGGAGCAGCACCCATCCCAATATGTTCACAGTCGTGGCAGTTTTCTTATCGACAACCCCTGCAAACCTGAAAAGATCTTTTAATACCTGCATAAGCTTTGTTTGTTTTGATTATTCAAAAAACGAAGGAGGAACCAAATGACCCTCCTTCGTGCAATATTCAATAAATCAATATCTTATTTTCCTAAAAGCTGGAACTCCGTCCGGCGGTTGGCACTTTTGCCTTCCTCGGTGTTGTTATTGGCAACCGGTTTGTCGGGGCCGTTTCCAACAATCACAAACCGGTTCGGGTCAAAACTGTATGTTTTGACAAGATAATCAGCCACCGATTTGGCACGTTTGTAGGACAGGTCCCTGTTCATGGCAGGACTCCCAACATTATCGGTATTCCCTTCGATACGGACTTTCATCCCTGCAAACTCAACAGACAATTGTCCCAATTGGTTCTCGATTTTTGTTTTCATATCGGGTGTCAAGGCCGAAGAACCAGTGGCAAAGTTGATGATAATCGGTTTTGTGGCCACTGCCGGCAATTTTGCTTCGGCAGCGGTTGGAGCCTGGAATTTGATCTGCCCCTCAGCTGCATGGCTGTCCCCTTGTAAGTCATTAATAGACTGTACAATACCAGGATAAGAGGCTTCGGCCCAGGAAACGATGTTTGTCAATTTATTGCCATAACCCGTCTTGTAAACACGGGCCATTTTTGTATAAAGTTGTTGTCCGGTGATCCCGGCATAATCGGTACTCAAACCGAAGAAATTCACATTGTCGCCATATGTAGCAAAGTGGATTTTTTTCATTCCACCAAGGATAACGCTCACATCGTCAGGAACTTCAAAAGCAGTCTTGTAAGTTTGTGCAGCTTTGGCCATTTTGGCCGGATCCTTCATTTCGGAATTGGCAACCAACCAGGCTTTTGAAAGTTTGATAAAAAGGTCTTTCTTCTTTTCGAGGACCTCTTTGCGGGCAATAAAGCCATCCATGATAATATTGGGAAGCAGATCGGTACTTGTCAACACTTTAGCTGATCTTATTTTCAGGCACTCCTCATCATCGGGCGACCAGACAACAGTTGCATCGGCGTTACCTGTGGTAAAGGCTGTTTTTGCAGCAGCAGGATCCCCCATTGGCAAAATCGTCACATCGGCCTCTGTCAAACCTCCAGCCTCAAGGGTCGCATGAAGCAATGTGTTGCTTGGCCAGCCCAGGGCACATGCGATCTTTTTACCTTTCAGGTCAGCCACCGTATTGATCTTTGAATCAACGATAAACACATCAGCTCCTCGCGAGTCGTCAATTTTAAGGAATTGAACAACCGACATTTTTGCAAGGTCGCTGTTGCGGTCCATCCCAATCGGCGAAATATCGGTGGTCGTGAAAATAAAATCAAGGTCACCGTTTTTCAAGGCATCGTTCAGTTTCTGCATATCGTCCATCCTGATTGCTTGAAATGATACTCCAAATTCCTTGTACATCCTTGAGTTTTTATTCGGGGCAGCCCCCCCGTTCATGTCGATCCCAGGTGCAAAACCGACAAAATTGTTAAAGCCCGCACGCAAATCTGCTTTGTTGCCTTTTGAAGCTTTGTTCATATAAGGATACCCAAAGTAAACCCCTGCGCCGATGCCACCAAGGAGGATGATCAGGACGATCAGTTGAAATCCGAAAGTCCAGTTTCTGGGAAAGCCGGGTATCGACATGCCCGGTTTGTTTTGATAATCAGTTGCCATGTTTTGTATTCGTTAAAGTTATGTTATTGATATTAAGATTGTTAATTAAAATATCTCACCAAGTGGTCCGGCAGCGCTTTTTTCGTCACGCGTCAACTTGTGGTTTGGATTGGCAATTTTTGCAGCGTTCGGAACCACAATCTGTCCGGCATCCAGCTTATTGCCAATGGCCAACAACTTGTCATACGCTTCGTCGCTGTCGAAATTGAAACCTGTTGTATTTTTCTCCAAATCCTCAAGGTTTTGGGCTGTCATTGCAAGGTCTTCAGAGATGCGGCCAGCCACAAATTCAAGTGCGTATTCAAGTTTCCAGTTCTGTCCGCCAGGACCAAGGATCTCTTTGAGGATGGCTGTTGCTCCACGCGAAGCGGCTGCCATTTCCCAATCCTTTTTCATGATGTTGATGCTCTCCTCAAAATCCTTGATTTTATTTTCAAGCAATGTGGCGCCAATGGCCAATTTGCGGTCGAGGTTGGCAAATATATTTGAACGCGCGGCATACTTGGTCGTCCATTCGATGTTTTTCTCAAGGGTCGTGTTGGTACGTGTACCTGCCGAGGTGGCATTGATAAACTTTTGCTGAAGCTCAACATATTCATCAGTTTCTTTGATCCCTTCACCTTTATCGGCGATCATCTTGTCCATGAGAACCTTAATTTCACCTGCTTTTTTTGTCTGTTTCTGGACTTCCATTTTTGCATTTTCGGCCACTGTGCGGGTTTCGTTCGACATTTGCTCAAAGTCGGTCCGCAATTGTTTGATTTTGGCTTTGTGCTTTAAAAAGAGGTCGTGCGTTGCCCACATTTTTTCTTTTTGTTCATCGAGTTCATCAAATGGGTTCCATCTGATGATCGCCTTATGAAACGACCGGACAATCCGGCGGAACAGTTTAAATATGGCGGGAAGCAACAGGATAACAAGTGTAACCGCCAATATTGAGGCAATTACAGCAAATACCTGGCTCAGTGCCCCAAATACGGCGGGAATGATCCATTTGAAAGTCCCATATCCAATCACCCCGATCAATACCAATCCGATAAATGCACCGATCGGTTTTTCGCCCCTGCGCCAGTTTCCAATTGCCTCTTTTCCCTGTTCCATCAATTTGGCATCGTCGAAATACTTCATGATGGGAAGTTGGGTAACCGTTTTTGTTTCAGTTTCCATAGTTCATTTGTTATTAAGTTTTGCTAAAAATATTATTTATTACAGGTTCGCCTTTATTCCGGATTCAATGTCCACAATGCTTACAAGGACCTGATCTTTTGCACTTCGGATGGCATTAAGCTTCCTGTCGATGTCAATAAACTGGCTCCCATATTTCTGGTCGATGGCCAGAAGCTGGTTGCTTGTCGCCATATCCTGATTTTGGAGATCCTGTATTTGCTTCGTCAATTGCTGGATCTTCGCCCTGATATCTTTAAGGCTATTGTCGAGGTTTGTTCTTTCGGTATCCTTATCAGTCTGAAGCCCCTTTTTCTTTGTTTCTCCTTTACTAACCTCGCTTTCAACAGTTTGTTGAACAAGATTTTTGTAGAACAATGCACTTTCGAGCAGTTTGGCGGGTGTCAGCGACTTATCGATTTTTTGGGCAATCCTGAAAACCGTTTTATAAACATCGGGGGTTGGGTTCTGCTTCTCCTCAAACAATGATTCGGTAAATTCAAGGAAATCGAAACCAGGTTGGTTGTTCTGGTTGATCAGGTTTTGAAGCCTTTGGACAAAGTCCTCCAACATGGGTTGCTCCTGGATAGTTACGGGAGTAGCGAGTGGTGTGTTTGATACATAATGATCCTGAATATTTTTTACAGCAGGTTCAGGTGCCGGAGCTTGATTTTGCTCTGCTACAGTCTCTTCCTCCCTGAAAAACAGCCGCTTGAAACTAAAACCTTTATCATCTTCAGCCATATCTTTTTGATTTATTAATGATTGGTAAATAGTTGTATTAATTCATTACAAAAATATGTTTTTTTTGACAGGTTGGTTTTAAAAACCACAATTAAGTAATCGTGGTATCTATGGATTTGGATTTGACTTAATCGTAATGAGTTCATGGTCAAAATGAAGGGAAACGAAAAAATGACAGATCATTTAGTTGCAGTGTGGGAATACGAAATTTATATTAAATTTGGCTTAAATTTTAAAATTGAAAGTATTTAAGCACCATACTAACTAAATTTTTTAATGAAAAAATTCTATAGAGGCCTTTATTTTCAGGTTATTGTAGCTATAGTTCTCGGGATTGTCCTCGGTGTTTACCAGCCTGCTCTGGCCGAATCTTTAAAACCACTGGGCGATGGATTTATCAAATTGGTCAAAATGATGATCGCCCCGATCATATTCTCGACCATTGTGACTGGCATTGCCGGGATGCAGGACACCAAAAAAGTAGGCCGGGTAGGGGTCAAAGCGATTGTCTATTTTGAAATCGTTTCCACTATTGCCCTTATTATCGGATTGGTTGTCGTAAACCTTTTCCAACCAGGGTCGGGTATGAACATTGATCCTCAAACATTGGATCAGGCTGCTGTCAATAAATATGTTACACCAGCCCAGGGGCATGGTGTGGTCGATTTTTTCCTGAATGTGATCCCAGAAAATGTTGTGGGAGCCCTGGCAAATGGAAATCTGTTGCAAGTGCTTCTCTTTTCCGTTCTATTCGGATTTGCTTTATCAAATATCGGGGATAAGGCCACTCCGCTCCTTAAAGGGATCAAATCACTGGAAGCCGGCTTGTTCGGTGTGATCCGGGCGATCATGAAAGTTGCCCCGATTGGTGCTTTTGGTGCCATGAGTTTTACGATCGGCAAATATGGATTGGGATCGCTGGCCTCCCTGGGACAATTGATGTTGTCCTTTTATACGACCTGCCTATTGTTTGTCATTTTTGTATTGGGCGCCATCATGAAATATTCGGGGTTTAGCCTGTTCCGTCTGTTGGAGTTGATCAAGGAGGAGATTTTGATCGTGTTAGGTACATCGTCCTCAGAAGCGGCTCTTCCCGGTGTGATGGAGAAATTGGAGAGGGCTGGTTGTTCACGTTCGGTGGTTGGGTTGGTTGTCCCTACCGGATATTCGTTCAACCTCGATGGAACTTCGATCTACCTTACGATGGCTGCCGTGTTTCTAGCCCAGGCTACTGGCGCACATCTTGATATTTACCACCAGGTCACATTGTTGCTGGTGTTGCTGATCACCTCCAAAGGTGCAGCAGGTGTTACAGGAAGCGGCTTTATCACTTTGGCCGCAGTTTTGCCAATTGTTGGGACAGTCCCGGTTGCATCGCTTGCCCTGATTCTTGGAATCGACCGTTTTATGAGCGAAGCCCGTGCCATCACCAACCTGATCGGCAATGCGGTAGCTACTGTTGTTGTCGCAAAATGGGAAAATGAAATCGACCCTGAAATTTCAAGGAAGATAATAGGATAATAATGTATCATATTGTATTTTAGGTTCTTATCGCTAAAATATAGGTTTCATTGGTTCTATGAGACTAAATGTTACTGTTCCATTTATGATGGTGTTTATTTGTTTAACATTATAGGAACTTTTCTCTTTTTTGATTTGTTTGGTCATTTATGGTAGGGAATAAGAAATTTATATTAGATTTGAATTGAATATTAAGAATTATTTGCATGGATTATCAGAGATTAAGATCTATTGAAATAAAAGGCTACAAGTCGATAAAGCACCAAAAAATCCCATTAAGAGATATGAATGTTCTTATTGGACAGAATGGTGCGGGCAAAACAAATTTTATTTCCTTATTTAAATTCCTCCGAAATATCATTGCCGGTAGGTTGAAAAATATTTCGTTGACAACGGGAGCTGAAGTTTTTTTATATTATGGAAGTAAAGAAACTCAAAAGATTGCCATTGAATTGGATTTTGATCCGAATTATTACAAGATTATTTTACAACCAGCGGCTAATAAAGATATATTAATTGTTGAATTTGAACATGCAGGATTTTTGGGACGGGGTTACAAAGATCCATATTGGGATTTAATTGCAAGTTCTGAAGAGGAGAGCAAATTATCAATTAAAGCAAAAAATAACCCCATGGCCCGGTATGTATTCAATGTCTTAAAGGAATGGAGGGTCTATCATTTTCATGACACAAGCGAAACAGCCGGAGTAAAGAAATATTCCTCAATGACGGACAACAAATTTCTCTTTGAAAATGCATCAAACCTTGCCCCCTTCTTATATTTACTCAAACTTAAGCATGAAGTATATTATAAGCGCATTGTCAAAACGATCCAGCTTGTAATCCCATTCTTTAAAGATTTTTCATTGGAGCCTAATCCATTTAATCCAGAAAATATTCGTTTGGAATGGATGGATATTTATTCTGATAAAACCTTCACTGCGAATGAATTATCTGATGGTTCCTTAAGGTTTATTTGTATGGCTACACTTCTGCTTCAGGAAGATTTACCCAAAGTAATCCTTTTGGATGAACCCGAATTGGGCTTACATCCCTCTGCCATAACGATTCTGTCAGGACTGCTCAAAAAGGCATCCAAAAGGTCTCAGGTAATCGTTTCAACTCAATCAGTTAGCCTTGTTAATGAATTCGATGCGGAAGATATTATCGTTGTGGAAAAAGACAAGGCTGAAACGGTATTTCGAAGGCTTGACACTGCAAATTTGGAATCATGGCTTGATGAGTATTCAATGGGTGAATTATGGGACAAGAATATCCTGGGAGGTAAGCCATGATAAGATTGAACATAACTGCAGAAGGCTTTTCAGAAGAGCGTTTTGTTTCTGATATTTTAAGACCGCATTTATTGAATTTCAACATCTATGCTGATGTCAGAAAAGTATTGACAAATAGAAAGTTACGCAAAAGAGGAGGGATAGTCGGTTATGGAAAGTTTAAAAATGATGTTACACAATGGTTTAAAGAATGTCCTGACGTTTATCATACTACTTTAATTGATTTATATGGATTAAGTTCGGATTTTCCGGGTCACGCATCAACAAAGCAATTACAACCCTACTCAAGAGTTGCTGAAATGGAAAATCTGCTGAAAGCGGACCTGGGGTTTAATCATTTTATTCCATACATCCAATTGCATGAATTTGAGGCATTAATGTTTTCAGATACTGTTGAATTGGAAAATTGGCTTTCATTATATAATCAATTACCTAAGAATTGTTTCACCAACATCCGTAATTCAGTAACTGATGCAAATCCAGAATTTATTAATGAAGGATCCGAAACAGCACCATCAAAACGAATACTTTCTTTGTGTAACACTTATGATAAAATTGATGATGGTATTCTTATTTTAAAAGAAATTGGCTTAAATAGAATAAGGTCTGAATGTTCTCATTTTAATGAATGGTTGAAAATACTAGAGAACCTAAAATGAGACGAATAGATTTTTTAATAAACAAAACCCACTGATTATCAGCGGGTTTCATTTTATTTTGGTGCCCAGAACAAGACTCGAACTTGCACAACCTTGCGGTCACTAGTCCCTGAAACTAGCGTGTCTACCAATTTCACCATCTGGGCTTGGGAATCGAGGTGCAAATATAGACCGAATTTCAGATTCACCAAAGGGAATGATCCTTTTTTTCGATTTTTATCGCTTTCAGGAAGATTCAGCGGGAAATGGGCATCGGGCTGGGTAGATCAGCGGCTGGCAACTAGCGGCTGGCAACTAGCTGATGAAGCCAGATGCCGGAAGCTAGCCGCCAGTTGCATTTCGGAAAGATTTAAAGTCCTTCAATTACCACCAATCCCTTCGGAACATCAATTACTTCAAATTCTCCCTCAAGAAGTTATCAAACATCGTATAAAGGTGCATCGTGGTATTTCCTCCACGGAGGTTGTGGTTGCGGTTCGCATACACCATCATCTGGAACTGGACTCCTGCCTGGACCATCGCCTCTGCAAATTCCATTGAATTCTGATAATGGACATTGTCATCCGCCGTCCCATGCACAAGCAGCAGTTTCCCTTTTATCCCTTTAGCAATTGTAACCGGCGAGTTCTGGTCATAACCATCAGGATTCTGACTAGGTAATCCCATGTACCGCTCGCTGTAAACACTGTCGTAAAAACGATTGTTCGTAACAGGAGCAACGGAGATTCCAGCCTTAAAGATTTCACCGCCTTTTGCTAGGCACATCGCCGACATAAACCCACCATAACTCCAACCCCAAATGGCAATATTTTTTGCATCAACATATGGAAGTGTTGCAATGTAATGGGCAGCATCAATCTGGTCGTCCGATTCGTATTTGCCCAACTTGCCATAGGTGCATTTCCTGAAATCCTCGCCTCGTGCCCCTGTCCCGCGTGGGTCAACACAAACAGCAAGATAACCCTGGGTTGCAAGGTAGTTCTCCCATCCTATCGAGAAATTGTCGAGCACTTCCTGCGAATTGGGTCCACTGTATTGGGTCATCACAACCGGATATTTTGTGGCAGGGTTGAAATTCAACGGTTTGATCATCCATCCATTCAACTCTAGTCCTTCTGAATTTTTAAATGTGAAAAACTCTTTTTGCGGAATATTCCTATCGGCAACCAATTTTTTTAAAGCTGAATTGTCTTCGAGTACCCTGAGCTGTTTTCCCGAAATCTCGTGAAGCGTAACCAATAGCGGCGTAGAAAGGCTGGAATATTGGTTGATGTAATATTTGAAACCATTGCTAAAGTCCGCATCATTGCTCCCCTTTTGTGTCGAGAGCTGCACCCTCTTTTTCAGGTCAATCGAAACACCATATACCTCACGCTGCATGGGGGACACTGCCGCTGCCTGATAATAAAATATCTTGGTGACCGGGTCGAATCCATAAAATTTCAATACATCATATTTGCCAGTCGTGAGCTGACGGATCTTAACTCCTCCATTGTCATAGAGATAAAGGTGTTTGTAACCGTCCTGTTCGCTCAGGATCACAAAACTTTTGTCATCTGGCATGAATTCGAGGTAATCGAGAAAGTCGGTTTCGATGTACCGTTTGTTCTTCTCTGTATAAATCAAGCGGGTGTCACCAGTATATGAGTTTGCAAACAGCAATTCAAGCTTGTTTTGCAACCTGTTCATTTTCATGATCCCAAGATTGCTTCCGCTAAAGTTCCACCTGATCCCCGGAAGGTAAATGTCAGTTTCGGTCCCAGTATCCATTTTTATGCTTTGCCCGGCTTTTATATCATAGACCCAAACACTTACAAGAGAGTTTGTCTCCCCTGCCTTTGGATATTTGAACCTGTATTCTCCCGGATAAACGCTGTTTTCCTTGTGTTCGGGACTTAATCCTTTGTACATTGGAAAACCGTAAGTTGGGACAGCCTCTTCGTTAAACTTTATATAGGCCACTTGTTTGCTATCGGGCGACCATGCAAAAGCACGGTTGAATTCAAATTCCTCCTCATACACCCAATCGGGAATTCCATTGATGATTTTGTTGCGCTCCCCATCTGTGGTAGCCTGCCGTTCTGTTTTAAAACGGAGGCTTTTTACAAATAGATTGTTATCGCGCACAAAGGCAACGCGCTCACCATCAGGTGAAAATGTGGCAACCTGCTGGCGTCCTGACGATAATCTTGTAAGTTCCTTTGTTACAAAATTATACACAAAATAAACTGCAGTGAACGACCTTCTGTAGATGGCTTTCCTGTCCGTCATCAGAAGTACTTTGGATTCATCGGCACTAAATGTATATTCAGTGATCGATTGCAATGTATCATTTTTGAGATCTTGAAGATCGAGCACTTTAGCGATTTGTTCACCGGTTTTGTAGCTGTACTTCACAATTTGCCTACCATTGCCTTCGAGCGTGGTATAATTTAATCCATCATTGGAAGAGGCCAACCCTGTAACCGTAGATTGCCTGAAAGTCCTTTTGACAAACAGGTCTTCAAGGGTGATGTTCTGCGCCAGAAGTGATGCGCAAATACCTGATAATAAGAATATAACTAAAATAATCCTTCGCATAATGGGTTGTTTAATGTCCGTTTAATACCTCAAAAATATTAAAATTCACGAACCATTACGAAAATTTATTGGCTGAATGTTAAAATATCGCGATTAAACTTCCCTATTATTTTGATGAACCGTTGAAGAATGATTATTTTTGCACCCTTGAAAAAAACAAAAAATGATAAAAATCACACTTCCGGATCTCTCTGTAAAGGAATTTGATAAGGGAATTACGGGCATTGAAATAGCAGAAGCCATCAGCAGCCGATTGGCCAAAGAGGTGCTGGCAATATCGGTCAACGGTGAGGTCAGGGACCTTACACGACCGGTTGAAACAGATGCTTCGATAAAACTTTATTTGTGGGAAGACCTGCAGGGGCGTGAAACTTTCTGGCATTCATCGGCACATTTAATGGCCGAGGCAATTGAATTTTTCTATCCTGGCACTAAATTTGGCATTGGTCCCACTGTTGACAACGGTTTTTATTACGATATCGATCTCCCTGAAGGGAAAATATTAACTGATAAGGATTTGGCTGGAATCGAGCAAAAAATAATTGAACTCGCAAGGACCAAATCGCCCATCGTCAGGAACGAAATTTCCAAAGCTGATGCGTTAAAACTGTTTACCGAGAAAGGTGACCAATACAAGATTGAGTTGATCACCGATCTTCAGGACGGAACAATTACAACCTATCAACAAGGCAACTTCACCGATCTTTGCCGTGGCCCACACCTTCCCAATATGGGATTCATCAAAGCGGTCAAGCTGACCAACATTGCCGGAGCTTATTGGCGTGGGAACGACAAAAACAAAATGTTGACACGTGTTTATGGGATTACTTTCCCGAAACAAAAATTGCTCGAAGAGTACCTTGTACTACTTGAAGAAGCAAAAAAACGCGATCACAGGAAAATCGGAAAAGAAATGGAACTCTTCCATTTTTCACCCAATGTTGGGATGGGGCTTCCATTGTGGCTGCCAAAAGGGACTATCCTGCGCGAACAGTTGGAGAAATTCCTGAAGAAAGTCCAAAGGAAGTTTGGATACGAACAAGTTATTACTCCTCATATTGGGGATGTGTCGCTATACAAAACTTCGGGGCATTTTCAGAAATATGGGAAGGATTCCTTCCAGCCGATCCGTACCCCAAATGAAGGTGAGGAGTACATGCTCAAACCAATGAATTGCCCCCACCACTGCGAAATATACAAATACAAACCGCGGTCTTACAAGGATTTACCGGTCAGGATGGCTGAGTTTGGGACTGTTTACCGTTACGAACAAAGTGGTGAGCTGCATGGTTTGACCCGTGTACGGAGCTTTACCCAGGACGATGCACATATTTTCTGCCGGCCCGATCAGTTGAAGGAGGAATTCATCAAGGTAATCGACATCATCTTTATCATATTTAAGGCACTCGATTTCAAGGAATACTCTGCGCAGATCTCTTTAAGGGACCCTAACAACCGTGAAAAATACATTGGCTCTGACGAAAATTGGGAAAAAGCTGAAAATGCTATTATTGAAGCTTGTACCGAAAAAGGGTTGAAAACCAAGACAGAATTGGGCGAGGCTGCGTTCTACGGACCAAAACTCGACTTTATGATCAAGGATGCATTGGGCAGAAGTTGGCAGCTTGGGACAATCCAGGTTGACTACAATTTACCGGAACGTTTTGGTTTAGAGTACATTGGAGCTGATGACAAACGACATCGCCCGGTCATGATCCACAGGGCACCTTTTGGTTCGATGGAACGTTTCTGTGCCGTGCTGATTGAACATACTGTTGGCAAATTTCCTTTGTGGCTGACCCCCGAGCAAGTCGTTGTTTTACCAATTAGTGAAAAGTACAACGAATACGCACAAAAAGTTTCAAATCAATTAAATATTTCCGATATTCGCGCCGGAATTGACGACCGCAATGAAAAAATTGGCAGGAAAATCCGGGACAATGAGATGAAACATATTCCTTATCTATTGATTGTCGGTGAAAAGGAAGCTGAAAACAATACTGTTTCAGTGCGACGTCAGGGAGAAGGTGACCAGGGATCTATGTCGGTTGATGCATTTGCAGAATTCATCGTCAAAGAGGTTGGCAATCAATTGGCGGAAGCTTACATTTAGTCGTTAATTAATTAAATAATAGGAGGATATAGCCATAGCAGTTATTAAAGGCGCCGGGCCACGTGCCCCAAAAGAAGAGGAAAAATCACCATTTCGGATCAATCATCAGATCCGGGTTCCTGAAGTCAGGTTAGTGGGCGAGAACATTGAGAACCCTGGTGTTTTCAGGATTCAGGACGCACTAAAGAGGGCTGACGAACTGGAACTTGATTTGGTTGAGATTTCGCCAAATGCCGAGCCACCTGTTTGCCGGATAACAGATTTTCAGAAATTTCTTTATGAACAAAAGAAGAAGCAGAAAGAGTTAAAGGCCAAAGCTTCTAAAATTATCGTAAAAGAGATCCGCTTTGGTCCAAATACCGATGACCATGATTACAACTTTAAGTTGAAACACGCCGAGAAATTTCTTCAGGAAGGCGCTAAAGTAAAAGCTTACGTGTTTTTTAAAGGGAGATCGATCTTATATAACGAGCAAGGAGAGATTTTACTGCTCCGCTTCGCCAACGCGTTGGAGGAAGTTGGAAAAGTGGAACAGCTTCCAAAACTCGAAGGAAAGAGAATGACAATTTTTATTTCGCCTAAAAAGAAAAAATAATTTAATACATTAGACAGAGATGCCTAAAATGAAATCGAATGCCGGGGCTAAGAAACGTTTCATTCTGACCGGCTCAGGAAAGATCAAAAGGAAACATGCTTATCACAGTCACATTCTGACCAAGAAGAGCAACAAGCGCAAACGTAACCTCCTGAAGTGGGGTATGGTAGCCCCTACTGACGTGCATCACGTACAGAGGTTGCTTGCAATGAGATAATGTTCTCTTTTACAGAGTTTTTAAAATTAGGTTTAACCGGGTAATGAGCTTACGAAGATTCCTTTAAAACGGAACGCCATTATCCTAAAACAAAAAGAAATGCCAAGAAGTGTAAATCATGTAGCATCGAAAGCGCGTAGGAAAAAGCTGCTGCTACTTACCAGAGGTTACTTTGGTTCAAGAAAAAATGTCTGGACGGTTGCCAAAAACACATACGAAAAGGGATTAGGGTATGCGTACCGTGACAGAAAAAGTAAAAAAAGGTTGTTCCGTGCATTATGGATCCAGCGTATCAATGCCGCTGTTCGCACAGAAGGTCTCTCTTACTCACAGTTTATGGGTAAAATGAAAGTTGCCAACATCGAGATCAACCGTAAGGTTCTGGCCGATCTGGCAATGAACAATCCTGCTGCTTTCAGCGCAATTGTAAACAAGGTAAAGTAATTTGAAGAGTTAGGCGAAATAAATTTTCAGATTGAAAAGGGGTCCATAGGGCCCCTTTTTTGTGTTAAACCCTCAAGGTTTTGGAAACCTTGAGGGTTTATTTAATATTCTACCTTCCATTCTTTTGGCACGAACGCTTTGTCGTTCATGATCTGCACGATGCTCCCTTTTTGCCGCAACACAAACAAGCCATGTTTGTACGCAAATTTGTCAGCATCGTTTTCTACGATGATACCGGCAACCGCGCCGTAAAGGGTGGTGCCGCCCATGTTGATCTTTTCGGGTTGCACCTTCTGGATCTTTTCCAACCGCTCCAAATGTTCCTTAACATCATCGACACTCAACGAACTTTTAATTTCGACAGCAACAGCAATCTGGGAGTTGATCAACAGTAGATCAATTTCATAATATTTTTTGTCACCGATTAAGCCAACAACGTTTTGCAGGGCTGTCCTGATCAGGATCCCTTTGTCCTTGAACATTTTGATGATCCGTGGCTTTACCATCTCGGCAACGAACTTTCCCCAGACTCCAGTTACCTCTCCTAACCGTTTGTTAAAGTCCTTACGGCTTTTCTCCGATTCCTTCTGGCTTCTTTTTAGGTTTTCATCGAACTCCTTATGTCTGCTTTCAAATTCAATCCTGCTTTTTTTTAAACTCTCATCCAACTCCAACCGGCTTTTCTCTATGCTCGCTTCCAACTCCAACCGGCTTTTTTCAATTCTCGCATCAAACCTAAGGTCAGATTCCAATAGCCGTTGTTGGTGTTCTTTTGCCTGTCTATCAAGTAGGTCCAGTATATCCTGCTTTGTAAGTTCTGTTTTCATCTTCTGAAATTTAAATCTCAAACAAATATACAAAATTTTTGAATGAAAAGGGCGGTTGGGGCTTACGTGGAAGGGGAGGACACCGATCCGCCCCAACAATGTTTTTATTGACGCGATTGTTGGAAAACCCTCAAGGTATTGGATACCTTGAGGGTTTATTGTAAATTCACCCCGGTTAAAATCCATGACGATATACAAGTTATTATGGCAGAAAATATTAAAAATCAATATATTGAGATCAAAGGGGCTCGTGTCCACAACCTGAAGAACATCGACCTGCAGATTCCGCGCAGCAAAATGGTCGTGATCACAGGCCTTTCGGGATCCGGAAAATCATCGTTGGCGTTCGACACCCTTTATGCAGAAGGCCAACGCAGGTACGTGGAGAGCTTATCCTCCTATGCACGTCAATTCCTGGGTCGGATGGACAAACCCGATGTGGACTATATCAAAGGGATACCTCCGGCGATAGCCATTGAACAAAAGGTAAATACGCGCAACCCACGATCGACTGTCGGCACATCAACTGAAATTTACGATTATATCAAACTGCTGTTTGCAAGGATTGGTAGGACCTACTCCCCCATCTCGGGAAAAGAGGTGGTCCATCATGAAGTGACAGACGTTGTGAACACGATCATATCATATCCCCAGGGAGCACGGGTGGTCCTCCTCGCACCTTTTCAGATCCACAAGGACCGGACTTTGGCACAGGAGGCAGACCTTCTCCAACAACAAGGGTTTACACGTCTTGAAATTGATGGCGAGGTGACCAGGATAGCCGATCTTGATCCTGTGGCATCTGCAAAGAAAAAACTGAAAAGTGTCAATATTGTGATCGACCGTTTAGCAGTTTCGGATGACGAGGATTTGCAAAGCCGTGCCGCCGATTCGATACAAACAGCCTTCTACGAAGGAAAAGGGGAATGTATCGTCAGGATTCAAACAGACCAAGATTCAAAACAATTGAGTTTTTCGAATCGCTTCGAGGCTGACGGCATCCTGTTTGATGAGCCATCGCTTCACATGTTCAGTTTCAACAACCCAATCGGTGCATGTCCTGTCTGTGAAGGGTACGGAAAAACCATTGGGATCGATGAAGACCTTGTCATTCCAAATAAATCGTTGTCCATTTACAATGAGGCAATTGTGTGCTGGAAAGGTGAAAAGATGAGCGAATGGAAGGACCAGCTGATCCAACATTCCGACAAGTTTGATTTTCCGATCCACAAGCCCTATTTTGAACTTTCGCACGATCAGAAAAGGTTACTGTGGACAGGCAACAAATATTTTGAAGGGCTGCACAGTTTTTTCAAAAGCCTTGAAGAACAATCGTACAAGATCCAATACCGCGTGATGCTTTCGCGTTACCGGGGCAAAACAACCTGTCCCGAATGTGAAGGGACGCGGTTGAAAAAAGAGGCCTCCTACGTCAAAATCAGTGGAAAAGCGGTTACCGATCTTGTCAATCAACCGATCTATCAGTTGGCCTCCTTTTTTAATAACCTGCAATTAACCGATCATGAAAAGGTTGTGTCGGACCGGTTGTTGATTGAGATCAACAACCGGATCGAATTTCTTTGCGACGTCGGACTTGGATACCTTACCCTCAACCGTCTCTCTTCTTCCCTTTCGGGGGGCGAATCGCAGAGGATCAACCTTGCGACGTCACTCGGGAGCAGCCTTGTCGGTTCGATGTACATCCTCGATGAACCTTCCATTGGTTTACATTCACGCGATACCGTGCGGCTGATCAAAGTACTTCGTAAATTGCAGAAACTTGGGAACAGCGTGATCATTGTAGAACATGATGAAGAGATCATCCGCGATGCCGATATGATCATCGACATTGGCCCATTGGCAGGCAGGAACGGTGGCGAAGTGGTCTTTCAGGGATCGCACGAAGAACTTGCATTGGATACCAAAAGCCTGACTGCCAAATACATAAATGGAATCGAGAAAATTGCACTGCCTACCATGAGGCGCAAATGGAACAATTACATTGAAATTTTAGGGGCACGGGAAAATAACCTAAAAGGCATTGACATAAAATTCCCCCTCAATACGCTCACTGTCGTAACCGGGGTTAGCGGTTCAGGTAAATCGTCGTTGATCCGAAAAATCCTCTATCCCGCCCTTGCCAAACATCTTGGCGGATATGGAGAAAAAACCGGGGAGCACACGCGGTTACAAGGCGACCTTTCGCTTCTGACGGCTGTCGAATTCGTTGACCAGAACCCGATCGGGAAATCATCGCGGTCGAATCCTGTCACTTATCTGAAGACCTACGATGATATACGGAAGCTCTATGCCGATCAGCAGGCATCCAAGATCAACGGGTTTACCGCATCCCATTTCTCTTTCAACATCGATGGTGGAAGGTGCGACGAGTGCCAGGGCGAAGGCGAGATAAAAGTGGAGATGCAATTTATGGCCGATATCCACCTGACTTGCGAAAGTTGCAACGGCAAACGGTTTAAGGCAGATGTCCTTGATGTGAAATTCAAGGAGAAGAGTATTTTCGATATTTTGGAAATGACTGTCGATGAGGCCATTGTATTCTTTTCGGAAAACGATAAAAACGAAGGTAAAAAAATCGCCAAAAAGCTCATGCCTTTACAGGACGTTGGGTTAGGCTATGTAAAACTGGGACAATCGTCAAGTACCCTTTCCGGCGGTGAGAGCCAACGTATAAAGTTGGCATCCTTCCTCGCAAAAGAGAAAGATTCACCCACCTTGTTTATTTTCGACGAACCTACAACAGGTTTGCATTTTCACGACATCCGAAAACTGTTGGATGCGATCAATGCACTTATTTCACGAGGTCATTCTGTGATCATTATCGAGCACAATACCGAAGTGATCAAAGTTGCGGATTGGATCATTGATTTGGGTCCCGAAGGTGGCGATACCGGAGGTTATAAGGTTTTTGAAGGTGTACCCGAGGAGATTATAAAATGTGAAGAGTCTTATACGGGGAAATATTTGATCAATAAATTGAAATAGGTAGAAATAGGTGGAAATGGGTTGAAGTAAGTAGAAATAGGTTGAAATGATTGAAATATTAAATGTAAATACCTATTAATTAATATATTATAGGAAATGTCCATGCCCCGGTTAGTACAAAAAACCAAATAGACAAAGTGGGATCGTGTTTTGAACGGCATACTCAATATTGTCGGCTGCCACAAAAGAATTCTCAATTCCGGCAATTTGTTTTCGGGGTTTTTCCATTTTGGCAGATGCTTTCGACAAAAATAGCAAATTTTTGACAGATGCAACTGTCAATTTAGGAATTTCTTTCAAAAATACGAATTATCCCTTGCCTTTTTAAGCGAATGTGGCCTATTGTAGTTCTATTTCCAACATTTCAAAAAAAAACTTATTGAAACCTTTTATTTCTTCTTCCTGTTCAGATACAAAAAAACTGGGACACCGGTCAAAATTAGGGAAATACCCAGAACAGCTTCGCGGGGACGTGCAACTATCGTATTCATTACCAATACAAAACAGAATACAATAAACAATGCTGGAACAATAGGATAGCCCCACACTTTATATGGCCGAGGCACATCGGGCATTTTTTGGCGAAGGATAAAAACGCCAAGGGAGGTTGCGCCATAAAAGATAAACACTGCAAAGATGATCATATCGGTGAGTTGGTCAAAAGTTCCAGAAAGTACAAGAACCGACGCCCATACCCCTTGCCAGATCAATGAATTCTGAGGCGTATTGTTCTTGTTCAGCAGTCCCGCGCTTTTGAAGAACAGGTTGTCCTGTGCCATTGCAAAGTAGGGCCTTGCACTTGCAAGGATGGTTGCATTGGTACATCCCAAAGTAGAGATCATGATCAGTACCGAAATAAACAACGCACCATTTGTTCCCCAGAAAGCCCTAACTGCCTCAATCGCTGCGATCTGATTTCCTGACTCATAAATTTGTGCCAACTGCGGGATCGTTAACAGCGAAAGATAGGTCACATTGACAAGCAGATAAAGGGCAATCACAATAAAAACCCCTATTACGATTCCCCTCGGGATATTCCTTCGCGGATCTTTCACCTCACCACCGATAAACCCCACTGTGACCCAACCCTGATAGGCCCAAAAAGCCGCCAACATCGCAGTAAAAAATGCCGAAATCGTCACGGTTTGGTTGTCAACAGATCGGAAACTAAAACTTTGAGCCGCAACAGAAACGTGACTTCCCAAGCCAAAAAAGATGATAAGGAAGATTCCTGCAAAGACAAGGATCAAAACCAACATGCTAACAAAAGCACCCGATTTGATTCCTTTTATATTGATCAGCGTAAGAACAATTATCAGTGAAATCGCCGTTAGTTTAACTGTGAAATCAGCAAAAGGAAAGAATACTCCACCTATTGATAAATGGCTCAGGTACGGAAGTAATTGTGGCATTGACAGTAAGCTGTTCAGCGATTGTGCAAAGACATAAGCAAGTGAAGATATTGAAGCCGTCTGAATAACAGTAAATAACGACCATCCATAAATGAAGGCGAAAAAACGGTTATAGATCTTTTTATAATAAACAAAATCCCCTCCTGTATCTGCCAGGAGACCCGCAACTTCGGCATTGCTCAGTGCGCCAAGCAATGTGATCAACCCACCAACGACCCAGGCGATCAGTATCCAACCTGAGGAATGGAGTTCTGCTGCCATCGGGGCGATTTTCTTAAAAACCCCTGAACCAATTATATTACCGACAACCACAACGATTACCGTCATGATCCCGAGCGAACGATTTAATTTGTGGCTCGTATTCATTGTTAAAGTTTAACCGGATTTTAATATTAAAATCAGATTTGCAAATATAATTTTATCTTTGTCGAAATACTGCGAAAACAAAACAAATCTATTTCATGGGAATTGAGGACAAATCGAAGAAAATCCTATCTGATTTAAAATCAGCGGATATTGAATTTGTTGTTGAAACAATCGGTCAGATCAGGGAGTCTGGAAATAATGTTATCTTATTGGCCCTGATTGATTTACTTCATGACACCCCATATTCGGAAATAAAGAAGGCCATTCTTGAACTTCTGTCCGAGATAAAAGACAAAGCCAGTATCCCTACGCTGATATCAGCCATTAGGAATGACAAATACATCAATGAACGTAAGGAACTTGTCGCTTCCTGTTGGCAAAACGGACTTGGCTACAATGAGTACCTCCCACTGTTCATCGATTTGGTGATCAATTCCGATTTTCTTGTCGCTTTCGAGGCGTTTACTGTAATCGAAAACATGTATGGGATAATTCCAGAAGAAGTTATTGAACAGGAGACAATTAAAATAGAAATGGCACTGAAGGTAGCTGATGGGCAAAAGGAATATCTGCTGAACAATGTCTTAACAATTATTAAGGATATTCCTGAAGAAATCCGATTTACAGATTAGTACATATTATTCTGATTGATAATATTTTAACTAACCAACGATAATAATTTATTTGTCAATGAAAAATAAAGGCAAGGCAATTTTAATACTCCTGTTTATTCAAGGTTGGAACTATCGTTCTTCCGATTTTGTCCTTATAAGGAAAATTTTCTTTGCATTTGTACTCTTTATTACGACATCTTTGGCGTTGAAGGCACAGGATCCCGAATTTTCGCAATTTTATGCCAATCCTCTTTATTTAAATCCTGCCCTTACAGGGACAAGCGCAATGCCCCGTTTCATATCGAATTACCGCAACCAATGGCCAAATCAGGGAAACACTTTTGTGACCTATAATTTCACCTACGATGGATATGTAAGCAGCATCCGAAGTGGTTTGGGTGGTAAAATAATGTACGACAGGGAGTTAAATGGAGTGATCAATACAATCTATTCTTCCTTCCTCTATTCCTATCATGTCCAGGTCAGCAATCGGATGTTTCTTTCGATGGCACTCGAAGCTGGTTTTATCTCTAAGCAGTTCAACACCTCACAGCTAATTTTTCCCGGAATGATCGATCAGGGGACAGGGACGATTACTGGTTCATATCCCCTTCCATTCGAAGACGGGCGTAAAATCTTCCCTGATGTTTCCTTTGGAATGGTTGGTCAGATTGACGATGTCTATTTTGGCCTGGCACTTCACCATCTTACAGCGCCCGATCAGTCGATTATTGAGGGAGACCGGATCGGAAGACTTCCGATGAAAATGACGCTTCATGTGGGGGCTAAAGGGCACCGGTTTCACCGGTCGTTACTTTCGCGCGAATTTACAATTTCGCCCAACCTTATTTACCAGCAGCAAGGCTCTTTTAAACAGATCAACGCCGGGCTTTATTTGAAAGAGGATTGGTTTACTTTTGGACTTTGGTATCGAAATAACCTATCAATCAGGCCCGATGCTGCTATCGCCATGGTCGGTATCCAGAATGAACGGTTTCATCTCGGTTACAGTTTTGATTTTTCACTTTCGGAATTGTCCGCCTATAGTTATGGTTCCCACGAGGTCTCCCTGACCTTCTTTTTCGGAGAATCGTCACGTCGTTATTACAGAAACGAAGTGGTGATCCCTCAAATGTAATTTTGGCATTTCCCATTTAATTGTCAGTTGTCGCATTTTTGGAAATTTGAAGAACCTTGGGATTTTAGATTAAAGGTAATTTGAAAATTTAAAAGCTGCATTCGGTTAACCATCCCAATAAAAACTCTATATTTGACATAACTCAACGACACCGTCTGGAATGGAATTAAAATGTGCTTATCTGTTTACTATCTGTCTTTTCATGGTTTTTTCCGGATGTCGTCAGCAGGGCAACAATCCGGAAGCCAATCTGAAAATAGATGCACAAGAGCAGGAACTTCAGCGGATTGAACCATTGATTTCCCATTACTATGCAACCAATCCCGATTCGGCAGAGTTTTACTGTTACCGGAAAATTGAACTCCTCAAATCGCTCAACCGCCTTGAGACTGCGGTCGAATCTTATCTATTCCTCACCGAGCTTTACGAATACCGCAAATCGGACGCGGAAAAAGCCCTCGCTTCAATCTCCAGTGCCGCTCATGTAGTGCTGGAAAACCCGGATGTCCAGATCAGGAACCCATACCTTTTTATCAACCTTGGAAACATATTGCTTCAATACAATCTTTACGATGAAGCTATCCTAGCCTATCAGCAATCACAGTTGCTGAAAGTAGACATGCCTCCAGATGCTAAAATACTCGCTTTCAACAATATCGCCATGACGTTCCAAAGCAAGCAGGAATACTACTCTGCACGGGTCTATTTCACAAAAGCCAACAAGGCGATCTCCAATAAAAAGGACATTCTGATGGCACAAAACTATAACTATATCAATAACTTGTTGTTGGAAATGGGGCAACTCGATTCGATACCCTATTATCATCAATTGGTGGAGGATTTGGTACCCCAGATCGATATGAAAATATTCCAAAAGAACAAATCGGATTCGTTGAAAGCATATCTTGAAATTTCGAGGATACTTGCAGTTTCCACCTATTCGGTGGCCCAGTATTATGGACTGAAAGGCATTTATGGCAAAGCCGATTCGTGTTACCGGAAAGTGTTGGTGATGGCCAAAACCAATGGCTTCAACAGGTTAATAGCCAGAACGTATTTTAAGCTGTCTGGGATTTGGGAGAAACAGGGCCAAACTGAAACAGCCATTAAATTTGCCGACTCTGCCTTGCAGACCAACCTCAAACTAAAAAATTTTGAAGCTGTTAACGAAAATGCAAAGTTCCTCGCTGTTTTAAACGCCCAAATTGACAATCCACTTTTGGCAGCCAAATATCTAAAGCTTTCCTGCGATTATTCCGACAGTCTCCGGATCAGGGAAGCATCTGCCAAATTTTTAAACGATAAAGCATACCTGGCAGGTGCCAATACGAAGCTGGCAATCAAGGATTTAAGGTACAGGCAGACCATGTCCTCAAAGGTTATAGGCTTACAAAAAATGCTGATCTACCTGATGTTGGTGATCGGCTTGATTGTTTTCCTATTGGTTGTGTCTTTCAGGATATACCGCGAGCGGTTGAAAAGAACCAACCTAATCCTAGCTCGCCGTACATTGGAAGTTGTGACGAAGGAAGCCATATTGGACGTTTTTCCACTCCTCCCAGAGCCAAAAGATGTAAACGATGAATTGATTTCACAATTAAACCATTTGATAAAATCAGAAAAAGTTTACCTCGACCCAAACCTTTCGTTGGTCAATCTATCGCAAAAACTCAACACAAACAGGACACATCTTTCCCAGATCATTAACGAACACTACAATGTCGGCTTCAACGAATACATCAACGAACTGCGCGTTAAGGAGATTTGCCGGTTGCTGTTGACCACCAACGACAAAAACATAACCATCGACCATATCATCACCAATTCGGGGTTTAGCTCCAAATCGCCATTTTATAGCGCCTTCAAAAAGTTTACAGGAGTGACACCCGAAGTATTTAAACGGATGAACCCATCCCAAAATTGAGCGTTCAAATTTGCGTGAAAAATGTTATTTATGATTATTTTTGCAGTTTAACTATGGAAGTATTTCAAAATCCGAAATATCATGAAAAACTTAATCCGGTTCGATTGGGCAGTAAAACGGTTGCTGCGGAACAAAGCCAATTTTGCTATTCTTTAAAGGCGAATTGATCATCATCGAAATTCAAAACAACCAGGAGCAAGATTATTTGTTGCGGATTTTATTTGGCGCCTCCATTTTATTGGTGAACAACATAGATGAAGGGATGGATTATGCGCAGATTAAAAAAATCATATCGGTAAATATTGTTTATTTCGATCTGGGGCAGGGCAACGACTATGTTTATCATGGCTCGACCGAATTTGAAGGCATCCACAACCATGACATTTTGAAACTGTCGAAAGACCAGGAAAGCTTGTACCATACTGGAATTATTTCAAAAATATACCCCGAATATTACGTAATAAAGGTCAACCAGTTTAACGACATAGCCAAAGACACCCTCGATGAGTGGATCTATTTCTTAAAGAAAGATGAAATTAAAGATGAGTTTAGTGCCAAAGGGCTGAAAGAGGCCAAAAGGCAACTTGATATTATGAAACTAAGCGAAGAAGAACGAAAAGAATACGAAAAATATATCGAACAACAACGCTACGAAAGAAATCTGATCCTATCGAATTACAAGGTTGGAGAGATTCAAGGCGAGATGAATAAGGCTCAGGAAATAGCTAAAATCCTCCTTCATTCCGGGGTCAATATTGAACTAATTTCAACGGCAACAGGCCTTTCAAAAGAAGAAATTCAGAAATAGACAGTTTAATAAATCATTAAAACAAGGGGGAGTGAGCAGAATGCCAATAAACTCAGGATGGGCTGGTAATTACACATCAAAATATTCAAGCATGTTATCACCATTCTTTAAAAGCAGCTCGTAATTGGTAATAAAGGTTGAAGGCAACATGCCAGTGTGCTTATAAAAACACGAAATAAACGATGATCGGCTGCCAAATCCAACTTCAACTGCCAAACCGTTGATATTTTGTTTTGATGAGTTGCCATTGGAGATCATCTTGATTGATTCGTTAATCCTTAGCATATTGATATAGGCCGTGAAACTTTGCTTCAATTCCTGGTTGATGGCTTTTGACAAATAGGACCTGTTTGTTCCAAGCAACTCCGCAGCTGTTTGCAACGAGAAATCGGTCTGAAGGAACAGCTTATCAGATTCGATCAATCTGACAAGTTCATTGGCAAGTTGTTGATAATTAACATCAGACAATTGAGGTTTATTTGAATCTTCAGTCTTTTTAATTAGATCGGGTTGTTTATTTTTATGCTTATTCCGTCCGCTGGCCGAATCAATGGCCAAAGCAACCAATCTTTTGTTTTTTTGCCTGATACCAAGATATTGCTTGCCGATCGTCAAAATTACAAGAATTGCTGCTATACCAAATAGAAATGAGGCTGTCCTTTCGGTTTTAAGATCTTCATTGTTAATTTTTAAAAGTTCGTATTCATTTTCGGATTGGATTTGTGAGATCTGGGCAAATTTTTGCGCCTTAAAAAGCGAATCGTTTGCAGTTGCATAACTTCTCAGACCATCCAATGCCTTGGCCTGTTCGCCCAATGACCCATAAATAGTGGACCTTAACAATAGGATATCATTTCTTTCAGCCTGGGTTGTTGTACCACCATTCTCAAAATTGAAAGCGTACCCGATCAGTTCATTCGCCTTTTTTGCATTGCCATCGATCAACGACAATCGTGCCTTTAAAACATACAAGTTGAAGAGTCCGCTGTGGTCTTCCAGCTTTTCATAAATGGCGAGCGACGAATCGATGTATGTGTTTGTTTTGACGTAATCCTTCAGATAAAACAATGCTTGGGCTTTGGTCAGGAACACATACCCAAGCGAAATGGAATCCAGTTTTGTATGCAATTGATTACCAATTTCTTTGCGCGATTCATCAAACAAGCTTGCTGCCTTGTAATAATTGCCATCGTTCATCTCAATCTGGCCAAGATTGTTCCTAATCACCCTCCGCCGCCACGAATTCCACACGACTGCTGTGCCTTTAACTTCGCAAACTTCTGTATAATAGCGTTTAGCTTTTGTGAAAAGGCCGGTGCTATAGTATAAATCGCCCAAAAGGTGCAACACGTTGGCCTTCTGTTCGATGTTGCCATATTTGATCGCTTCGTCCCTTGCGTGCAAGGTGCAAACCATGGCACTGTCGTATCGGGCATCTTTTCTATAAAAGGTACTTTTTAGCACATACAGGCTGCTGATATAACTCCCCAAATCATTGTTTCGTGCAAATTCCAGGCAGGAATCGAATAAAGCCTGATTGTTGGAGGGTACAATCTTGGCATAGTGCCTTAAGACCAGGAAATAGTTTTCCTTGTTCAATTCATTCTTTAGGTCCAGCATTTTACTGGTGAACTTTAATTCAGTTTCGAGGTTTTGAAGTGAGAGGTCATCTAAAATAGTTGCCAAAGTATCTTTTGTGCTTTTCCCACTGCTGTTTTTAAGTAACTTTATCCTATCTTCGAATGAATGGTTTCCAAGGACCGAAAAAGGGACAATCACAAAAATAAGCCTAATACATATTGACTTTATTGTCATTCTTTGATCATAATTATGTTGCGCTCCCACAAAAATATACAATTAAAAATCAATACCAAAAACCAATTGGGAAATATTGATTTCCCAATGACCCTCTCAAAAACGTAAAAGATTTGTTTGGATTGATCAATTCGAACAAGGTTTTTACAAATTGAGACAAACAAGATAAATGTTGTTCCTATTTTTGGAGAATATATGGATGAATTGTAAGAATATTTACCCCCAGAATCAATTTAGAAAATAATTCAATTCTTAAAATAGTTTTACTTAAAATGATAAAAATAAAAACTAAACTACTGACAGCTTTATGCTTTTTCTTTGTTGTTGTACAATTGAGTGCACAAACGGCAACAATGCCATCAGGTAGCGGGACAAGTGGAAGCCCGTATCAGATTGCCACCCTTGACAACCTCTATTGGGTAACCCAAAACAGCGCAAGTTGGGGCAAGTATTTCCAGCAAACTGCCGATATTGATGCGTCAACTACTTCAGGCTGGGCAGATGGTGGTTTTAGCCCAATCGGCAATTCAACCACTTTGTTTTCGGGACAATTTGACGGAAATAATAAGACAATCAGTGGATTATACATTAACAGGGCTATGATAGCACAGGGTATGTTCGGAAGCACTGAGGCTACAGCTGTTATAAAAAGGATAACTCTTACTGGTGCAAGTATTACAGGAAATTCCAGTACTGGCGGAATATGTGGAATTAATCAAGGTACAATAACCAATTGCAGTTTTACGGGTTCGTTAACAGCTTCCGGAGTAAGTTCAGGAGGAATTGCAGGAGACAATCATTCTAAGATTTCAAACTGCTATACGTCAGGACAGGTTCAGGGTGCGACAGCTGCAGGTGGAATTGCAGGGGTTCAGGTTGATAATTCTGCTGTTATTCAACAGTGTGTTAGTTTTGCCAATGTATCATCATCAGGGATGTGCGCAGGCGGAATTGTAGGCTGGTTCAAAGGAACAATAACCAACAGTTATGCTTTAGGCAGTGTTAGTGCCACAAATTGTTGCGGTGGTTTGATAGGTTATATTAATGCTGCGAGTACACCTACCGTAGTAACGAATTGCTATAGCACAGGAACGGTATCATTTGTTGCTAATTCCGGTGGAATGATCGGGGATATCGAGTTTGGAAGTGCCACTATTACAAGTTCCTATTGGGATACTCAAGCTTCAGGTTTGTCAACCAGTGCTGGAGGTACAAGCAAAACCACTGCTCAAATGAAAACACAAAGTACATTTGTCGGGTGGGATTTCGCTTCCGTTCCTGTTTGGCATATCAGCAGCGATACTTATGGATATCCGCACCTGGCCTATCAGACATTTGTTTACCTTGCCCCCACTATCGCCTCATTTAGCCCCACATCGGCAGGTCCCGGAGCAACTGTTACCATTACCGGCACCAATTTTACCTGGGCTTCAGCAGTGAGATTTGGCGGCACCGCAGCTAAATCTTTTACTTTAGTCAGCGCTACGAGCATCACGGCAGTGGTAGCGGAGGGAACAACGGGCACCATATCTGTGGCTACCCCGGGAGGCACAGCCACTTCGTCAGGAACCTTCACTTTTATTACGCCAGCCCCAACCATCGCCTCCTTCACTCCCACAACAGCAGGCCCCGGAACAACAATAACCATTACTGGCACCAATTTTACCGGTGCTTCTGCAGTGAGCCTTGGTGGCACGGCAGCCACATCTTATACCGTAGTGAGCGCCACGAGCATCACAGCCGTAGTGGCCAACGGAACAACGGGCACTATATCTATGACTACCCCAGGAGGCACAGCTACTTCGACAGCTACTTTTACTTTTGCCCCTGCTCCAACCATCGCATCATTTACACCAACATCAGCCGGTGCCGGAGCAACTGTTACCATCACAGGCACCAATTTTACCTATGCTTCAGTAGTGAAATTTGGCGGCTCCACAGCTACATCTCGTATTGTCATCAGCGAAACGAGCATCAAAGCAGTGGTTGCGAGCGGAACAACAGGTACCATTTCTGTTACCACTGTGGGAGGTACTGCAACATCTTCTGGAACCTTCACTTTTATCCCTGCCCCAACTATCACCTCATTTACACCAACATTGGCAGGTGTTGGAGCAACAGTAACCATCACGGGAACTAATTTCACAGGAGCTACAGCGGTAAGTTTTGGCGGCACTTTAGTTAAATCTTATACGGTAGTCAGTGCTACGAGCATCACGGCAGTGTTAGCAGTCGGCACAACAGGTACCATTTCAGTTGCCACAGCGGGCGGCACTGCAACATCGTCAGGAACCTTTACTTTTCTCCCCCCAACCATCGCCTCCTTTACACCAACATCGGCAGCTCCCGGAGCAACGGTAACGATCACAGGAACTAATTTAACTGGAGCTACAGCCGTAAGTTTTGGTAATACCGCAGCAACATCTTATACTGTAGTGAGTGCCACGAGCCTCACAGCCATAGTGGCAAGCGGAACAACAGGAAGTGTAAGTATAACAACGCCTGGAGGCACAGCAACCCGTACAGGATTTACTTTTGTTCCTCCACCTTTTGTTGCTCCACCCACCATCACGACCTTCACACCCGCCACCGGTGCAATTGGCAGCAGTGTAACCATAACAGGCACAAATTTTAACACCACTGCGGCACAAAACATTGTTTTCTTTGGTGCTACCCAAGCCACGGTTACGGCAGCCACTGCTACCAGCCTAACGGTAACAGTTCCATTAGGGGCTACCTATCAGTACCTGTCGGTTACCAACCTTGCGACTCATCTGACCGCCTACTCAGCCAAACCTTTTATTGTTACCCTATCTGGCAGGATTTCCTTTGCAGGCAAAGTTGATTCCCCAACTGGAACAAAGCCTCACTCAGTAAGTATAGGCGATCTGGATGGCGATGGGAAACCCGATTTGGCAGTGGCCAATATGGGCAGTAACACAATATCGGTATTTCGCAACACCTCCACCTCTGGCACAGTGAGTTTTGCAACTAAGGTTGATTTTGCGACAAGCTCATCCCCTGAAACAGTAAGTATAGGAGATCTGGATGGCGATGGAAAACCTGATTTGGCTGTGACTAGTTATGAAACCAAAACCGTATCGGTATTTCGCAACACCTCCACTTCGGGCAATGTGAGTTTTGCAACTAAAGTTGATTTCACAACAGGCTCATCCCCTGCGTCAGTAGGTATAGGAGATATAGATGGCGATGGCAAACCTGATTTGGCAGTTACTAATTATGACATAAACACCGTTTCGATATTTCGAAACACCTCCACCCCGGGATCAGTGAGTTTTGCAACTAAAGTTGATTTGGCAACAGCCTCAGGTCCAAATATGATAAGTATAGGCGATATAGATGGCGATGGCAAACGTGATTTGGCAGTGACTAATACAAAGGACAACAACGTTTCGGTATTGCGCAACACCTCTATCCCGGGCAGCGTGAGTTTTGCAGCTAAGGTTGATTTTGCAACAAGCGGGGGGCCTAAGTCAATAAGTATAGGCGATATAGATGGCGATGGCAAACCCGATTTAGCTGTGACTAATATGTTAGCCTTTAACGTTTCGATATTGCGCAACACCTCTACCTCGGGCAGCGTGAGTTTTGCAACGATGGTTAATTTCGATGCAGGAGACCCTCTATCAGCAAGTATATGCGATATCGATGGGGATGGCAAACCCGATTTGGTAGTGGCTAATTTGTGGGAAGATATCGTTTATGTATATCGCAACACCTCCACCTCGGGCACTGTAAGTTTTGCAGCCAGAGTTGTTTTCACAACAAGCAAAAGCCCTCATTCGGTAAGTATAGGCGATATAGATGGCGATGGAAAACCTGATTTGGTGGTAGCCGGTGAAGATGAGGACTTCGTTTCGGTAATCAGGCAATTAACTCCACCACCAACCATCTCCTCCTTTACCCCAAAATCAGCAGGCACCGGAGCAACAGTTACCATCACCGGAACCAATCTTACAGGAGCAACGGCCGTTAGCTTTGGCGGTACGGCAGCCACCTCGTTTAACGTTGTCAGTGACACGAGCATAACTGCGGTAGTGGCCAGCGGAACAACTGGAAGTGTGAGTGTAACAACTTCCGGAGGAACAGCAACCCTTGCAGAATTTACATTTGTTCCTCCTCCCACCATCACCTCCTTCACACCTGCATCCGCAGGTACAGGGGCAACTGTTACCATCACGGGAACCAATTTCACGGGAGCCACAACCGTTAGCTTTGGCGGCACGGCTGTAACCTCGTTTAACGTTGACAGTGACACGAGCATCACTGCCGTATTGGCCAGTGGAACAACGGGAAGTGCTACTGTAACCACGGCAGGGGGTACAGCCAACTCTGCAGAAATTTTTACTCATTTAGGATGTATTTCCCCTTCAATTGGCAGCCAATCGACATCCACTCAGACACGAAATTCTGGCATGGCCTTTTCTAAAATTACCGTAACCGCCACTGGCACCTACCTGACTTACCAATGGTACAGCAACAGTTCGGCGAGCAATAGTGGCGGAACATCGCTTGGATCGGCAAATGGGGCAAAAACAAACAGTTACGTGCCTCAATCGGGCACAGTAGGGACGATGTATTATTATTGTACGGTTCATGGAGACTGTGGCACGGAGGTAACGAGCAATAGTTCAGGAGCGTTTATAACAAATCCAATTCCCCTAAACGGAAAAGGAACTGTGGCAGATCCTTATCAGATTTCGAACCTTGTAGATTTAAGATTCCTTTCGGAAAACAATAGCATATGGTCGAATTACTTTATCCAAACTGCCGATATTGATGCCAGTGCGACCTCCGCCTGGAACGATGATGGATCTGGCGGATACAACGGTTTTTCACCCATAGGAGACGGAGTGCACAATTTTACCGGCTCTTACAACGGGCAGAGTCATACAATCTCCAACCTGCACATCAACAAGCCTTCCGATGATTATATCGGTTTGTTTGGCTATACAACGAATGGTGTCATTTCAAACCTTATTTTAACCGATGCTACTATTTATGGTGGTGATTCTGTCGGTTGCCTGATCGGCAGTTCAGAGGAAAACAGCGTTGCATCGTGCAAAGTGGTAAATGCAACCATCCGCGGCAGCTATTCTGGCGGCCTGATAGGAGAATCATATGGAAGTACGATTTTGTTATGTTCGGTTAAAAATGTTGATATTCAAGGCGATTATTATGTCGCTGGACTGGTTGGCTATTCATATGATGACATCATTTCGAAGAGCTTTGTTACCGGAACTGTTAAAGGAGGCGATAATTATTACTTTGGAGGCTTTATTGGGAGAGGCTATTATTTTACTGTGGATAACTGTTACTCAACAGCCACTGTTTCAGGATATTATAAAGTTGGTGGATTTGTCGGTTATGCAGTAGGGGCGGTTATAACTAATTGTTACAGCACCGGACATGTTGAGAGCGTGGTTTCCCCTTTTGGTGGATTTACAAGTTATAACGGAAGTACGTTCACAAATTGCTTCTGGGATATTGAATCCTCCGGGCAAGCCACAAGCTATGGGGGCCTGGGAAAAAACACCGCTGAAATGAAAACTCAGGGCACGTTTACTGGATGGGATTTCAGTACCATCTGGAACATCGAAAGTGGAAACGGCATTTCATATCCTTATCTGCGCGACAATGTTCAAAACCCTGCCCCGGGTCAAATCTCAAAACCGGGTGCGCCCACCTCCCTGTCGGCATCCCCGGGCAATAACAGTGCTACCATTTCATTTACAGCAGGTTCAAATGGTACTTATTCAATTATCAACTACGAATACTCAACAGATAATGGTGTTTCATTCACAGCGTGTTCGCCAGTGCAAACTGCGGGCCCTCTCACAATAGCAGGACTGACCAACGGCACGACTTATCAGGTAAAACTGAGGGCGGTAAGTATTCTTGGTTCCGGAACTGCTTCCGATGCTGTAAGCGTTAAACCTGGTCCCCCTTGCGCCAACCCAACCGATGGAGGTACGATTGCCTCCGATCAAAGCGGCGAGGCGCCGTTTGACCCTGCTGCCTTTACAAGTACCACTGGCGCATCCGGGCAGACCGGAACGATCGAATACAAATGGCAGTCGTCAACAACAAGCGGCATCACAGGCTTCGGAGAACTATCTTCAAGTAATTCAGATACATATGATTCAGGTGCATTGTCGGTGACAACATGGTTTAAACGGCTCGCACGGGTAGGTTGCATGAGCAACTGGAGCGCGGCAATGGAAAGCAATGTACTGAAGGTAAACATTCTGAACCTCGATACCGAACCGGCGGCACAGCCAACGGGCCTCTATTTCTCAAATTCCAAAACAGCCGACAACTCGAATATCATACTCAGTTATACAGCTTCTTCCAGTGCACGGGGCTATCTGATTGTCAGGAAAACGGGGGCTGCACCTTCATTTGTCCCAGTCGATGGAACAAGCTATGCTTTGGGCGCCCAGGGTGCCGATGAAATTGTTTACAATGGCAGTGCTTTATCAGCTACAGATTTGAACGTCACATTAGGAGCGCAATATTACTATAAGGTTTATGCTTTCAATGGAAGTGGCAATGGCTGCAATTATCTTACATTAAATCCATTATCTGGCATCTCAACTTGTTTTTCCCAAAATACAGGATCGCTGTCCAACAACTCTGGCCTGTCTGTTTCTGCTGGCTTCCCGAATGTTGGGGTCAATGTGACATTTCCAAATGGGACAATCGGCACAACGCTCAATGCCACCAAAACAAGCAACACGCCGTCATCCAATTTTTCTGTGCTCCCCGGTGTCAGGGGCGTATCGAACCTCTATTTTACAATCACCTCAAGTGTTTCAAATCCAGGTTTTTATACCTTAGTACTCGACTTCTCACCGCTTGGCCTGAACCCATCACAGTGGGGCACGTTCAAAATTTTGAAACGGACCAACTCAAGTTCCTCATGGGTGGACATTGCCAGCCAGGGCGGGACAATCGTCAACAGACAGACCGATGGGGTCTGGGGCAAATTTACGATTTCGGGGTTGAGCACTTTCAGCGATTTTGCCGGGGGCCAAGCAGCCAATACATGGACCGTGACAAGTGCAAGCGAAACAGGTCCCGGGACTTTGAAACAACTCATTTCGGGCGCTGTGGCAGGAGATTTTATCAATTTTAACGTGTCGGCGATGGGAACAAATACCATCACGCTTACCACTCCGGTAATTATCGACAAAGACCTGACCATACAAGGTGCTGCAAGCGGAATTGTCTTCGATGGCAACAATGTCACCAAGGTTTTGGGTATTCATTCTGCATCTGATCCACAGCCTGTTGTAAGGCTCGAAAAACTCACCATTACCAAAGGGAACGATAGCGGCAATGTAGCGGGAGGTATCGATAATATGGGCAACCTGACGATGGTCAACTGCCTCGTTGTGGACAACACCGATATTGATTATCTTGACGGTGCAGGTGCCGTGGGCGGAATATTTTCAAGTGGCAGCCTGACATTGGTCAATTGTACAATTGCAGGCAATGCGGGCGCCCCAGCAGGTGATGTTGGTCTCGAAGGTATCGGGGGATTGTATTCTACAGGTGATTTAGCAGTTTATAATACAATAATTTACGGAAATACCGGATATTATCACAGCATGGCGTATTCTAAAATAAAGGAAAGTTACAACAGTTTGTACGAGGAGACCCAGAATATTTTGGCCAATGCAAACTCGGTGATCTTCATACAGGCCCTTCCCGCATTGGACAACCTTTTCGGTAAAGACCCGCAATTTGTGAGCAAGTACTATGTTACGGCCAATCCGTACCTGATTTTCGGCGGTTCGCCGTGTGTCGATGCAGGTAACGATTCGTATTGTTTTGGAACAACCGATATACGTGGTGGTACTTTTGGCCGCAAACTCGACAAGGCAACCGGCGGGACAGGGACAATCGACATTGGCGCCTACGAATGGAAAGCCGGCACGGACCCCAATTTGTTTGCCTGGACAGGTACAATTGATAGGAACTGGAACGATGCGGGCAACTGGAACGTGAACAGAGTACCGAACGGAACTGATAATATTGTGGTTCCCGATGTGGCCAATGAACCGGTAGTCAACGAACTGCCCAATTCACCCGCCGTATGCAACAACCTTGACATCATGTCGGGAGCCAATGTGACCATCGCACCTGGCAAAGCCTTGTCGGTAAACGGTGTATTGACCAACCATGCAGGGGTAACCGGTATGTTTGTCCAGTCCACCTCCGGTGCTTCCGATGGAACCGGTTCGTTGATCAATGGAACAGCAGGTGTCGAGGGGACCGTTGAACGTTATGTTTCCGGCAATATCTGGCACTTGATTTCGCCGGCTGCCACTGCGCGGGAAACGGTCCTCAATTTTGTAGGTGCTGCGCAAAACGCAAACTTAATCGCACGGAACGCCACCAATTACGCCCTTTCGCCTTGGCTCGAAGCGACAGGAAAGTGGGACTATTATAAAGTATCGGGCATCAATACCTCCGGCTTGTTTGGCACACCAGCCAAAGGTTTTCAGGTGTTGCGTGCTACAGGCTCCGGCACAGGAAATGGTGGTGGTAGCGATGGTGGCAAGCTGACTTTTAAAGGGACACTGGCTGGGGCAGACCAAAACATAACGGTCTCAAAGTCGGGGTTCGGGTGGAACCTGATCGGCAACCCCTACCCATGTGCATTGGATATGGCAGCTTTCATTACGGCAAATACTTCACTTCTTGATCCAAGTTACGTGGCCATCTATGTTTCAAATATAGGGGATGTCGATGCTAAAGGTTATAGTCCTGTTTTCTTTGCCGATGGGCTTAAATTGGCCCCAGGCGAAGGTTTCTTTGTCAGGACAATGGCGGGTGGCGGGACAATCAATTTTACAACTGCCATGAAAACCAACGTTTCAGCTGCTTTCAAAGCTTCCAATGTTGAATGCCAGACGGTCCAGCTGATCGTGGAAGACGGGAATATGAAATTTGGCACAACTGTCCAATATATTGGTGGAGCAACAAAAGGTCTCGACCCTGGCAAAGATGCAGGTCTGTTCAATGGTACCGCTTCTTCTTTTAGCCTGTTTACAAGGTTGATAGAAGACAATGGCGTTGACTTTACCATTCAGGCATTGCCCGACAACAACCTCGAAAACATGGTTGTCCCTGTTGGATTGGTTGCCGATAAGGGCGCTACGGTCACCTTTAAGGCCACGGCTGCCAACCTCCCGACAGGATACAAAGTTTACCTTGAAGACCGGGAGTTGGGTACGTTTACCCGACTTGACGAAGTTGGCAATTTCTATTCGGTTGCGCTGAACGCTGCAAGCAACGGGACCGGAAGGTTCTACTTGCACACAAGTGAAATCGTTTCTGCGATTGACGAAAGTTTGCTCAATGAATTTAAGGTTATTCCAAACCCCGAACAACATTTGGTCAGGATCGTCGGCAATTTTGACCTTCCTGCAAAGGCCATGGTTTACGATATGAACGGAAAGTTGGTCGCAACATCAATGCTTACTTCCCGGATAGAGAACGACATTCCATTATCTAATAGTGGCACAGGTGTTTATCTGTTAAGGACCGAATCGGGAAAGGGAGTGGAGACGGTGAAATTTGTTTGGAAGCGGAAGTAATGACATAGGGCATGGGCAAAGGACAATGGGCATGGAGAATGGTTTGAAAATTTGTCGATTTGAAAATTTGAAAATGGTAGGGGCAGGCCCTTGTGGCCGCCCATGACTTCATTGATCCGCTCCTATGTGTCCATGTAAAAACCTTATGTACCTATGTGTTAGATATTTATTGAAGAATTAAAAATTAAAGATATGAAAACCAATACAGAAAGAAAAGAAGTGAAAAAGGGAGAAAAGATCACACGGAAAGAGGCCCTAAAAAAGGCGGGGAAATATGCTGCCTTTACCGCTGTAGCAGCCATAATCCTGTTGTCGCCAAAAGAGGCTCAGGCAGACAGTGCTGCGCCCGATGGCAGGGGATTGGATTATTAGACGATTTGAAAATTTATCGATTTGAAAATTTAAAAATGCAAATTCAAACCTGTCAGCGAACGCAGTTCCTGACAGCGTTTGATTGCGAAAATATTGATCAACAACAAGTTAATATAATCTATTATGAAAAAACCAATTGCTATTCTTTTAGTTGCCCTGGCACTTTTTGCAGGAGCGTTTACACAAACTTTAAACGCACAAGTTACTGTTGCAGGTTCTGCCGGTAGTGCCGATGGAACCTACACTACCTTAAAGGGTGCTTTTGATGCGCTGAACTGGGTAACAAAAACCCAGACAGGCAAAACCATTGTGGTTACTATTACGGCAAGCACTACCGAAACCGCAGCGGCAGTTTTAAATCCGCCACAAATAGGTGCGTGGACTTCGTTCACCATTTACCCCACAAGTACGGGGCTTTCTATCAGTGGAACAGTTGATGGTGCGCCGCTCATTGATTTAAACGGTGCCGATAATGTTACCATAGACGGCAGGGTGAACCAGGCAGGTGCAAAAAACCTCCTTATTTCCAATGCGAGTATTTCGGCCACCGTTGGTACTTCCACCATTCGTTTTATAAACGATGCCACAAACAATACGGTTAAGTATTGCATGCTGAAAGGCTCGGAAACAGCAACAACTGGCGGAATATTATTTTTCTCCACCGGCACGCTTATCGGCAACGATAACAATACCATTGACAACAATGACATCACCAATTGTACCGATGCTAACCGTCCGAAGTTTGCATTATACTCTTACGGAACGTTTGGTGCAGAAAACAGCGGCATCACGATCAGCAATAATAACATCTACGATTTCCTGAACCGCGGGATTGCATCGTTTGGCATTTATCTTAGTATTTATACTACTTCTTGTACAATAAGCGGTAATAGTTTTTATGAAACAACTTCTTTTGTTCCAACTGCTACAGGAAACTATTATACAATTTATATTAGTTATTCATCCGGAATAAACTTCACGGTTTCCAATAACAACATAGGCGGCAGCAACGCCTCCTGCGGCGGAGTGAATGCCTGGAGGAAAACAAATGCTTTCGGCAACACATTTTACGGTATTTATCTGGTTGTAGGAACGGCTACTGCCAGCAATGTGCAGGGCAACACAATTGCCAATTTTGACTATTCGAATAGCGGATCCTCTTCTTGGTATGGGATATATGCTCAGGGTAATGTAAATATAGGAACCACTACGGGCAATCTTATCGGGAATGCCACCACAACAGGCTCTATTAAATATTCTTGCAGTTTGTCAGGTGGAAATTTTTATGGAATTAATCTAAACAATTTTTCTGGGATTGCACAAAACAACACGATTGCTTCTATAACAGTTAGCAATACAGATGCGACTATGGCGACGAACTTTACGGGTATTAATATGGCAGGTTCATTACCCTGTACTGTCAGCAATAACACCATTGGCAATACAAGTGTGGCGAACAGCATAAACGCTTCGTCTGCTGCAACAGCCAATGCCCAAACTGTGTATGGAATAATTAGTTCAGCTACAGGCTCAGTAACTATTGCGGGCAATACGATAGCCAATTTAACAAATGGAACTACGAATGGAACTGCCGGGACTGCCGGTTTGATAAATGGCATTTATGTTTCTGCCGGTTCAAATGTGATTACCAACAATGTTGTGCGCGATTTGACCATAGCAAATGCAAATAATCTGGCAACATATCAGGCATCGGTTAGTGCATTTGTTTTTAATAATGCCTCGGCAGGACAAGTTCAAACCATTGCGGGCAACACCATTTATAATTTATCGAATACCTACACATCCTTTGCAGGTACTGTTACGGGTATGTATTATGCAGGTTCGAAAACACCGGCTACCGTATCGGGTAATTTTATTTACAATCTATCCGTAACAGGCGCAAACAGTACTACTGCAATATTGATGGGAATACAAATTAATAGCGGGACTACTACCTACACCAATAATATCATCAACCTGGGCGGTAATACAAAAACTACTATTTATGGTATTATTGAAACAGGAACCGCAGGCACAACGAACAATTTGTATTTCAACACTGTGTATATTGGCGGAACTTTAGCTTCGGGTAGTACAAATAAATCACAATGTTTGATCAGTACATCCGCTTCTAATACCAGGGATTTCAGAAATAATATTTTTCACAATGCCCGTTCTACCACAGGAGGTTCAAGTTTGCATTATGCCATGTATATTTCTACAACCGGTGGAACTTTAAACTGCGATAACAACGACTATTTCGTTTCGGGAACCGGCAGCAAACTGGGCTTTTACGGTGCTGATAAAGCGGCGTTGCCCATAGTAACCGGCGTAACCGGTAATGATGCCAATAGTAAGTCAATTATCCCTTCATTTGCTGTGGCAGGCGGAACCTCTGCTTTGAATTATTATCCTTCCGCATCCTTACCTGGCATTGCCGGAACAGGTGTGTTGGCCGATTACAGCAATTATACACGGGCAGCAACACCCAAAATGGGAGCGGTGGAATTTGATTCTGCACCTGCTTCAGGGGGCAATACGGTTGCAGTGTATAATGGTCCAACGCTGCTGGCTTCATACCTCAGCATCCATGATGCTTTTGATAAGATTAACGACGGAACGCATAGCGGCAACATTATCATAAAAATAAACGCAAGTCAGCTTCTTTCAGCTTCGGCAGTATTGAATGCAAGCGGAACCGGAACCCTACCCAATATATCAAACTATACTTCGGTAAATATTTTTCCCACGGCAACAGGTTTAAGTATCAGCGGCAACGGAAATTTTACTGATCCGTTGATAGATTTGAACGGCTCGGACAATGTTACCATTGATGGCAGGGTGAACGGTACGGGGTCAACAAAATCCTTGACCATTAGCAATCCAGGCATGGCGGGAGCCACCATTCGTTTCGTCAACGATGCTGTAGGCAATACCGTAAAATACTGCACGGTTAAAGGTTCATCCACCGACCCTAATGGCGGAATCCTGCTGTTCAGCACCACCAACGGAACGACCGGAAACGATAATAACGTAATTGACAACAACGATATCACCAATGCCGCAGATGCCAACCGTCCTGTCAATGCAGTCTTTTCATTAGGAACCGGCATCGGCACCGAGAATAGCGAAAACACCATCACCAATAACAATATCTACGATTTTCTGAACCGCGGAATAGCTTCGTATGGTATCAATCTTTCCAACAACACGACTGCCTGGACCATCAGCGGAAATAGTTTCTACGAAACTGCTTCGTTTGTGCCAACAGGTTCTGTGGAATATAGGGTGATAAATACCAGTGCTGGTCAAAATTTTACCGTATCGAACAACTTTATTGGCGGAACAACTGCCTTGTGTGGTGGTACTGCCTGGACCAAGACCAATGCGTTCGCCAATGCGTTTTACGGAATATCTATATCCGCCGGAACAACGATTGCCAGCAATGTGCAGGGCAATATCCTTAAAAATATGGCTTATGCAAATGCATCGGCAAGTGGAAATTGGGTTGGAATTTATGTGTCGGGTATGGTCAATGTAGGGACTACGGCTGGTAATACGATTGGAGCAGCCACCGGAAACGGTTCAATTACCTATACGAGTGGCTATTCGGGTTCATCTCTTTTTGGATTATATATTGATGCACAAGTAATTGCCCAGAACAATAATATTGGAGCAATTACGGTCGCCAATTCAAATAGTGCAAGTGCTACAAACTTTTATGGAATATATATTTACTATTCTTCCATCGTTATAAATATTAAGAATAATGTTATCGGCAGCACCGATGCGGGAACAACAAATAGCATTTATGCCAGCTCGGCATCAACAGCAAATGCCCAGACTGTATATGGTATTTATGGCACATCTTCCGGCTCTGTAACTATTGCTGGCAATACCATAGCTAAAATGACCAATGGAACGACTAACTCAACTGGCGCTACAACCGGTTTGATAAATGGCATTTATGTAGGTGCAGGTTCAAATAGTATGACCAACAATGTGGTGCGCGATTTAACCATATCAAATGCAAACTATTCTCAAAACTATCAGTCATCGGTTGGCGGAATTGTCTTGAATACTACTTCAGCAAATTTTCAAACCATCACCGGTAATACCATTTCTGGTTTATCAAATACATATCCAACTTATAACGGAGCTGAATTCGGCATATATTACAGCGGTGGAACAACTGCAAGCTGGGTATCAGGCAACTTTATATATGGTTTATCACTAAATGCAGGCAGTACTGCCGCTATGATGTATGGAATTATCACTGTGGCAGGTGCTACAACTTACTCCAATAATATCATCAATTTGGGAGGGAATACATTAACCACTATTGTGGGCATTTATGAAGGCGGAACTGCCAACAACAATAACAACTTATTTTTCAACACGGTGTATATTAGCGGAACTTTACCATCGGGTAGTTCAAATAAATCATACTGTTTATCCAGCGGAGCAAGCACCAATATCCGCGATTTTAGGAATAATATTTTTTGCAATGTTCGTTCTACAACGGGTGCTGTTACAGGTTTGCATTATGCGGTCCGGTTTAATTATGCAGTGAGTACAGGTCTAACGCTTGCCAATAACGATTACTATGCGCCGGGCACTGGTGGATTTTTGGGATACTATAATGCTGCTAATGTAACTTCTATACCGTTAATTGCAGGTATTGATGCCAATAGCCTGGCAATAAATCCTTCGTTTGCAGTGGCAGGTGGAACCAGCGTCCTGAATTATTATCCTTCCGCATCATTACCCGGCATTGCCGGAACGGGAACATTGACCGATTTTAACGAATACTTTAGAAATGCCGTTGTTCCAAAAATGGGAGCATTAGAATCAACATCGCCAGGCAACGCGGTTGATTTGTATGTTGGCGGAACGTTGCAGTCCTCGTTTAAAAACATAACAGCCGCTTTCGATAAAATAAACAACGGCACTTATACCGGAGCTATTGTACTTAAAATTAAGGAAAGCCAGGAACTTACCACCACGGCTGTGCTTAACGCAAGCGGCATTGGCAGTGCCAATTACACATTGCTTACGATGTATCCGACTGTAACAGGGCTAACCATCAGTGGCAATATAGCAGCACCGCTTATCGATTTGAACGGGGCCGACAATGTCACCATCGACGGCAGGGTAAATGCGACAGGCACAGCAAAAGATTTGACAATTACCAACACAAGCATCTCAAGCCAAACCGGAACATCCACTATCCGGTTTATTAACGGTGCAACAAATAATGCGGTACAATATTGTACGATAAAAGGTTCGTCGATGGCAACAACGGGTGGAATAGTCTATTTTGCTACCACATCCGGAACCATTGGAAATGATAACAATTTAATTGATAACGACGATATCACCAATGCAGCCGATGCCAACCGACCGTTGAATGTAGTTTATTCCTTGGGCTTAGTGGGTACCGAAAACAGCAACAATACCATTAGCAACAACAATATCTTCGACTTTCTGAACAGGGGCACAGCTTCTTATGGCGTAAATATTGGTGCCGGTTCCACTGGTTGGACTATTTCAGGCAATAGCTTTTATGAAACTACTTTGTTTGTCCCAACGGCATCAGTTCAATATTCCGTAATTAATTATACTGCCAGTGCCGGACAGAATTTCACGGTTTCCAACAATTCTATAGGCGGTAGCGCCCCAAATTGTGGTGGCCCCGCCTGGACAAAATCCAATGCTTTTGACAATGCTTTCTATGCTATTAATATGAATGTTGGCACCAGCACGGCAAGCAACGTTCAGGGCAATACCATTCAGAATTTTGTATTTTCAAATTCATTAAATGGCTCATGGTACGGTATAAATTGTTCCAGCGGCAATGTAAATATTGGCACAACTGCGGGTAATGTCATTGGTTCTTCAACCGGAAACGGTTCTATTACCCTAACAAATAGCACATCGGCTGGATTTGTTTATGGCATATATCTATTAAGCACGGGCACAGCAGACAATAGGAACAATACCATTGGCTCTATTACGGCTGCAAATACGGATGCCACTGCGGCAACTAATATTTGTGGAATATACAAAAATAGTACAGGTACGGCAACTATCAGCAACAATACAATCGGCAGTACCGATTCAGGCACAAGCAACAGTTTGAATGCAACTTCGCTTTCTACTTCAGATAGTCAAATTGTATATGGTATTTCTAATAGTGGTGGTGCAGTGACGGTTAGAAGCAACACCATATCAAAGTTAATGAATGGGAAAACAAATGGGTTTGGAAGATTATATGGTATATCTAATGACAGCTCAATTGGCAGTACCATCTCCAATAATTTTATAAATACCTTATTAGTTAACGGACCAACTTCTGCGACGGTTTTCGGTATATTATCGTCTTATGGAATCGCCACCTATTCAAACAATATCATCAGCCTGGGAGGCTCTACGGCAACTATGTATGGAATATACGAAACAGGTGCAGCCGGTTCCGAGAATGATTTTTATTACAATACGGTATATCTTGGCGGAAGTTTAGGAGCGGGCGTTACAAACAAATCGTATGCTTTATACAGTAACTCTTCTTCAAATAACTGTGATTTCAGGAATAACATATTCTGCAATGCCCGTTCAACCACGGGCGGTTATAGCTTGCATTATGCAGCCTATTTTAATTATACAACAAGTGCAAATCTTACGCTTGCCAATAACGATTATTATGCACCGGGTACCGGCGGCATGTTAGGCAATTATAACAATACAAGTGTAAGCTCATTGCCATTAATTGCGGGTATGGATGCCAATAGTTTGGCGATAAACCCATCGTTTGCCAGTGCAGGTGGCACTGCTGCCGAAAATTATCTGCCCTCGGAATCAACTTTGGTTGCTGCCACAGGTACCGGTATTGTATCTGATTATGATGGCGGAGCTGCACGGAATGTAACTTATCCTGCCATGGGTGCTTATGAATATACCGTTTCGCCAACCTTTGTTTGGAACGGTTCTGTTAGTACCAATTGGAACACTGCCGCCAATTGGAGTGTCAACGCAGTCCCCACAGCAACCGACAATGCGCAGATTCCCCATGTAACTAACGATCCGATCGTCAATGAGGCTGCTGCCACACCGGCAGTTTGCAAGAACCTTACGATTGAGTCGGGCGCGGTGCTTACAATTGCCGCCGGCAAAGCCCTTACGGTAAATGGGACATTGACCAACCATGCCGGCATTACCGGTGTCTTAGTCCAGTCCACTTCTGGAGCTTTTGATGGGACCGGTGCCCTGATCAACAGCACGGCAGGTGTCCTGGGGACTGTGGAACGTTTTGTGTCGGGCGATCTCTGGCATTTGATTTCGCCGGCCGCAACCGCTGGGGAAACGGTCGCCAGTTTTGTCGATCTTGCCAATGGGAACCTTGTGGCGAGGAACAGTACCAATTATGCCCTCGCGCCATGGCTTGAAGCTACGGGTAAATGGGACTATTATAAAGTTGCAGGCTCAAACACCTCCGGCCTTTTTGGGACTCCTGCCAAAGGTTTTCAGGTGATGCGCTCATCAGGGGCTGGCACTGGAAAAGGGACAAATGGCGGTAGCGGCAAGCTGACCTTTAAAGGGACTTTGGCGGCGACCGACCTAAACATAGCTGCCACCAAATCTGGTTACGGTTGGAACCTGATCGGCAACCCGTACCCATGCGCATTGGACGTCACAAAATTCATTACGGCAAATACCCCACTGCTTGATCAAAGTTACGTGGCCATCTATGTTTCAAATATAGGGGATGTCGATGTTAAAGGTTATAGCCCGGTTATCGCTACCGCAGGGCTTAAATTGGCCCCAGGCGAAGGGTTCTTTGTCCGGACAAAGACAGGTGGCGGGACGATCAATTTTACCGCCGACATGAAATCGAACGTTGCGGATGCTTTTAAGGCTGCAACCATTGACTGCCCGACAGTCCAACTGACCGCTGAGGACGGCAATGGGAAATTTGGCACAACCGTCAAATATGAAAGCAGTGCCACGAAAGGGCTCGACCCTGGCAAGGATGCAGGTCTGTTCAATGGTACCGCTTCTACTTTCAGCCTGTTTACAAGGCTTGTAGAGGACAATGGCGTTGACTTTACCATACAGGCATTGCCCGACAACAACCTCGAAAACATGGTTGTCCCTGTTGGATTGGTTGCCGATAAGGGCGCTACGGTCACCTTTAAGGCCACGGCTGCCAACCTCCCGACAGGATACAAAGTTTACCTTGAAGACCGGGAGTTGGGTACGTTTACCCGACTTGACGAAGTTGGCAATTTCTATTCGGTTGCGCTGAACGCTGCAAGCAACGGGACCGGAAGGTTCTACTTGCACACAAGTGAAATCGTTTCTGCGATTGACGAAAGTTTGCTCAATGAATTTAAGGTTATTCCAAACCCCGAACAACATTTGGTCAGGATCGTCGGCAATTTTGACCTTCCTGCAAAGGCCATGGTTTACGATATGAACGGAAAGTTGGTCGCAACATCAATGCTTACTTCCCGGATAGAGAACGACATTCCATTATCTAATAGTGGCACAGGTGTTTATCTGTTAAGGACCGAATCGGGAAAGGGAGTGGAGACGGTGAAATTTGTTTGGAAGCGGAAGTAATGACATAGGGCATGGGCAAAGGACAATGGGCATGGAGAATGGTTTGAAAATTTGTCGATTTGAAAATTTGAAAATGGTAGGGGCAGGCCCTTGTGGCCGCCCATGACTTCATTGATCCGCTCCTATGTGTCCATGTAAAAACCTTATGTACCTATGTGTTAGATATTTATTGAAGAATTAAAAATTAAGAAAATGAAAACCAACATAGAAAGAAAAGAAATGAAGAAGGGGTTACAGATCACACGGAAGGAAGCCCTTAAAAAAGCAGGGAAGTATGCTGCCTTTACGGCTGTCGCCTCCATTATCTTGTTGTCGCCCAAGGAAGCACAGGCTGACAGCACAACACCGGAAGGCCGGGGTGCCGGATATTGAAAATGGTAGGGGCGGACCTGGGTGTCCGCCCTTTACTTGAAAAATCGTTACAAACGAAAAACAAAGGCACATAGGAATCCCAAATTCAAACCTGTCAACGTACGCAGTTCCTGACAGCGTTTGATCACAGAGGTAAAGACATTTCAGACGGAGGTGGGAGAAGTGGTGGCTGAATCGTTGGCCGTGAACAGTTCAGGATTAGAAAAAAAAAGAATGTTGAAATATATTTACTTAAAATGATGAAAATGAAAACTAAACTACTCGCAGGGTTTTCGCTTATTGGTAATTCAACTACCAATTTTATGGCAACGCCCTTCGCAACTTTGCCTTACAAACAGGACCGTATTCATGCTTAAATCTATCTATTAAAAAAATATTGTTATGAAAATTACTTTTACAATTTTGGTTTTAATCCTTTTATTGGGATGGACAACCGTAATGGGCGCGACACCCACCATCACTTCTTTCATCCCCGCTTCCGGTGCCATTGGCAGCAGTGTAACCATTACAGGTACAAATTTTAACACCACTGCGGCACAAAACATTGTTTTCTTTGGCGCTACCCAGGCAGTGGTTACGGCAGCCTCTGCTACCAGCTTAACCTTAACAGTTCCAATAGGCGCTACCTATCAGTACATTTCGGTTACCGACCTTGCTGTTGGGCTAACGGCTTACTCAGCCAAACCCTTTATTGTTACCTTGGCTGGCAGTATTACATTTACAGGCAAAGTTGATTTCACAACAGGTACAAACCCTTATTCAGTAAGTATAGGCGATATAGATGGCGACGGCAAGCCTGATTTGGTAGTAGCTAATTATGGAAGCGCCTCAGTATCGGTATTGCGCAACACCTCCACTTCGGGCACGGTGAGTTTTGCAGCCAAGGCTGATTTTGCAACAGGCACTAATCCTATTTCAGTAAGTATAGGAGATCTAAATGGCGATGGCAAACCTGATTTGGCTGTGGCTAATTCTAGCAGTGCCAGCGTATCGGTATTTCGCAACACCTCCACTTCGGGCAGCGTGAGTTTTGCAGCCAAGGTTGATTTAACAACGGGTACAAGCCCTTATTCAGTAAGTATTGGGGATATAGATGGCGATGGCAAACCTGATTTGGCTGTGGCTAATTCTAGCAGTGCCAGCGTATCGGTATTTCGCAACACCTCCACCTCGGGCTCCATCACCGGTAGTAGTTTTGCAGCAAAGGTTGATTTCATAACAGGCACAAACCCTCAGTCAGTAAGTATAGGAGATATAGATGGCGATGGCAAACCTGATTTGGCTGTGGCTAATTCTAGCAGTGCCTCAGTATCGGTATTGCGCAACACTTCCACTTCGGGCTCCATCACCAGTGGCAGTTTTGCAGCTAAGGTTGATTTCACAACAGGCACAAACCCCATATCAGTAAGTATAGGCGATCTGGAGGGCGATGGCAAGCCTGATTTGGCTGTGGCTAATTATGGAAGCACCTCATTATCAGTATTTCGCAACACCTCAACATCAGGCTCCATCACCAGTGGCAGTTTTGCAGCTAAGGTTGATTTCGCAACTGGCTCTGGTCCTCGTTCAGTAAGCATAGGAGATATAAATGGCGATGGCAAGCCTGATTTGGCTGTGGCTAATTCTACCGGCCCCTCAGTATCGGTATTTCGCAACACCTCCACCTCCGGCACCATCACCAGTGGAAGTTTTGCCACTAAAGTTGATTTCACAACAGGGACAAACCCTTATTCAGTACGTATCGGCGATATAGATGGCGATGGCAAACCCGATTTGGCTGTGGCTAACTATGGCGCTACCTCAGTATCGGTAATCAGGCAAATAAGTCCGCCGCCAACCATCACCTCATTCACCCCAGCATCAGCATGCACCGGAACAACAGTTACCATCACGGGAACCAATTTCACAGGAGCAACTATAGTGAGCTTTGGCGGCACAGCAGCTACTTCGTTTTCCGTAGTCAGCACTACGAGCATCACTGCCGTAGTCGGTGGAGGAACGTCAGGAAGCGTAGGCGTGACCACTCCCGGCGGCACGGCGACCCTAGCAGGATTTATATCTACCCTTCCAGGTGGCACATTCTCATTAAGCGGAGGGGTATTGACTATCAGTATAAATGTTACGACAACAGTTACGGTTCAAACTACCGGTTCTGGCAACTATACTTTCACCCTCGGATCGGGTGGTTGGACTGGTTCTGAAACAGGTATCTCCATAAGCGGAACAACGTTGACAGTTGCAAGCGCAGCAACCCAAAATACCATCAATATTGTTGATGGTGCAGCGGGTGTGAATGTGACTTTTGCCAACAGCACAACCAACACCTATGATGATAATTTCAACGTGACGCTCGATGGCGGGGCCGGCGCCGTTACGTTCAACAACACCAGCTTCAGCGGCGGCAATGCCCTGGGTATAACAACCGATAAAAATATTGTAGTGAACGGTGGCTCATCTCTTACAACCGCAAACGGCAACCTGACGCTCTCTGCCAATATGCAGACAATGCAAAATGCCAACAATTTTATTGGGATAGCCATTGGGACTGCTTCTCAAACTGCGAACACTTACGTGAAATCAACGGGTACAGGGATTGTGAGCATCACTGGCAGAGGTGGAGCTTCTGCTACAAGTACCAACAATGGTGTATATGTCAATGGCGCTACATCATATCCTACCACTATCACATCTGGTGGCGGTTCGGTAACAGTAACAGGTACCGGAGGCGGAACCGGGAGTTCAACAAATAACTCTGGTGTATATGTTTCCTACTCAACAATTTTATCAGGGGGCAATGGCAATGTAAACGTTAGTGGAACCGGCGGGAGCAGCTCAACGGCAAATGCGGGCCTATACTTGCAATCCTCTTCCACCATTTCATCGGGTGGCATTGGCACTGTTACGGTAACGGGCACGGGTACAGGAGGTAGTGGGTCAGGATCATCAAGTGCTTATGGAGTTGCCATTAATGGCGTATCTCACATCACATCGGGTGGATTGGGTGCAGTTCAGGTTACCGGTCAAGGTTCAACGGCTTGTACTGGTCCTTCTAATTATGGCGTATTAATATATGGGACATCAATTGCTGATACCAGTAGTGTCACTTCGGGCGGCGGAAACATTATAGTGAACGGCACAGGGGGCGGCACAGGGGGCAGTTCGAACTCTAACTATGGTGTCTCCGTTGGATACAGTTCAAGTCAGGGTGTTATCAAATCGAGCGGCAGCGGTTCGATAACCGTTACAGGTACAGGTGGCAGCGCTGGAGGTAGTTACAACTACGGAGTTTACATAACTAATGCACTAAGCAATATTACTGCATATGGAACAGGTTCAGTTTCTATAACAGGCAGTGGCGGGGGGACAGGCGCTACAGACACCAATTATGGAATCTATTTATATGGTCCTGTCGTAGGCAACGGGGCAACGATCAATGGTTACGGAGGGACACAGTGCTCAGGAGCTAATAATTATGGCACTTATATTTATAATAGTAAGGTATATGCTACAGGAACAGGAAATGTAGTGATAAATGGCACAGGTGGGGGCAAAGATGGATCAGGATATAATAGTGGCATTTATCTTTATGGCGCGAATAGTATAATTAGCTCATTATCCGGCAATGTTTCTGTAACCGGCACAGGTGGTGGAACTTCTGGATCAGGTACTTCTAACAGGAATTATGGTATTTCTGATTATACCTCAGCCACCATCACTGCTGGTGGAACGGGAACGGTGTCGATAATAGGTACAGGAGGTGGAAACGGATCATCCGCTACGTATAATACTGGAATTTTCACAAGTCCTGGGACAATTACTTCGGGGGGCGGAGCTGTAACGCTGGAGGGACATGAAGGTGCAGGCACAGGCGCATCAAATTCAGCATTTAACTTTTCCGGCGGAGCAGTTACAACAGTTACCAACGGCGGCTTGCTCACCCTGAAAGGGAATAGTTTTAACGTAGGCGCTTCAATTCAGGTACCTGCAAGTACTGGCATCTTAAATGTAATTCCTGCCACAGCAGATGTAAATATAAATCTGGGATCAGGCACAGACGTTCCGGGCGGACCCATTGCCATCAGCTATAGTGAGTTTAAAACCTACATGAGTGGCGGTAATCTGACCTTTGGGGATGCCAACACTGGATCCATTACCATCAGCGCTGCCATGACAGCCGCTACAGGCAGTTCTGTAAAGCTGACCACATCCCCGGCTGGGGGAGTAATCCCATTATACACCGGCACCGACCTTACCATCACCGGACAGATCCTCAGCTTCGGAAGCGGTACACCGCTCAAGATTGATATATCCGGGTCTATTGTCAATACAAATTATCAGCAACTTACAGTGGCAGGCACCGTGAATTTGACAGGCTCCACGCTTTCGCTCAGCGGCAGCTACACCCCGGAAGACGGTAAAGTATTTACCATTGTTTCGGCCACAAACCTCACAGGCACCTTTACAGGGCTGGCGGATGGATCACAAGTTACCTTCAATGGCAGATCATTGACGATTAATTATACTTCAACTGCAGTAACCTTAACTACGCCATACCTACCTTCCATTTCAACTATAGGCGGTTTCAGTACTTTTACCTACTGCTCAGGCAGTGTTTCTGCGGCTCAAAGCTTTATCGCATCCGGCGCACATCTAACGGATAATATTACTATAACTGCACCAACAGGATTTGAGGTTTCTACATCTGAAAGTACGGGTTATGCAAGTTCAATCACTTTAACACAAAGTGGAGGCAATGTTTCCAATACGACTGTTTATGTGCGATTAACAAGCCCTGCGAGCGGCAGCCCATCGGGCAATGTATCATTAACTTCCAGCAGTGCCACCACTCAAAATTTGGCAGTAAGCGGTACTGTAAATGCCACAGAAGCACCTACCAGTGTATCAGCCGACCCTTCCATTATAGCTGTAGGGTCTTCATCAAATTTGAATGCCACTTCGGCAGGCAATACCATTAACTGGTTTACTGCAACAACAGGAGGTCCTTCATTAGGTTCAAGTGCCAGCGGAAGCAACTATTCAGTAACCCCCGCTACAAATACAACCTACTATGCCGAAACTCAACTACCTTCCGCCTCAGCAAGTTTAACACTTGCCACAAACTCCGCTTATGCTGCCTCTGGTGTGTTTTTCGATGTTGCACCTGCTGCCACAGCAGCTACCATTAACGGATTTCATTTTCGGTCCAACTCTGGCGGAACCAAACAAATTTCAGTATATTGCCGTACAGGAACCTATGTGGGGCACACAACCACTTCAGGCGATTGGACACTCTATGGCACTTTTACATCGAATGCAGATGTATATGGCTTTGTCCCAATCCCCAATCTGACCATCCCTTCAGGGACGACTTTCGGATTTTATTTATATTGCGGTAGCGCATTAAAAGTGCAATCAGGAAGCGGAACTTATGCCGATTCGAAAATATCGGTGGTTTGCGGAAGCTCCAGCAATTCGCTTTTCTCAGCAGTAAATTCAGGCACTACTTTCTATGGCGATGTTACTTATGTTACTACACAGTCGCAAACGAGTTGTACTCGTACACCAGTAACCGTTACTGTAAACCAAACACCGGCAACACAAGCCAGTGGCATCTCGTTTTCTTCAGAAACAAACACCCAAATGGATATATCCTGGTCAATTGGTTCAGGAACCAGCCGTGCTGTTTTTGTAAAACAAGCTTCTTCAGGAACTGCATCACCAATAAATAACGCCACTTATACCGCAAATACCACATTCGGAAACAGTGGTTCGCAGATAGGAAGCAGTGGTTGGTATTGTGTTTACAATGAAACCGGAACCACGGTGACAGTTACAGGGCTTACACAAAACACGTCATATCAGGTTCATGTGTGCGAATACAATGGTGCAGCAGGAGGCGAAGCTTATAATACCGCCTCAGCCACCAACAATCCAGTATCACAATGGATGCTTTCGATTCCTACCATCGCTTCTTTCACCCCATCATCGGCAGCAACAGGAGCAACTGTTACCATCACTGGGACCAATTTAACGGGGGCCACGGCAGTTGGTTTTGGAGGTACGGCAACCACATCCTTTGTAGTGGTTGATGCCAATACAATTAAGGCTGTAGTGGCGAGCGGAACAACGGGCATCCTATCGGTGATTACAACGGGTGGCACGGCCATTTTATCTGGGTTCGTTTATTATACAACAGCAGGCGACCCAATAAATCTTGTGGCAACAGCGGGTGATGCATCAGCTTCTATAGAATTTGCCATTCCGGCAAGCGATGGAGGTTCTGCCATTACCAATTACGAATATTCAACCAATGGCAGCACATGGATGCCACTTTCGCCGGCAGACATTTCAAGTCCCGTGACCATTTCAGGCCTTACCAACGGAACAACTTATACGGTTTATCTTCGTGCAGTAAACGGTGCAGGTTCCGGAACGTCCTCAACTTCGGTGAGTGTCACCCCTGTTGCCCCGTGCGCCAACCCAACCGGTGGCGGTACGATTGCCTCCGATCAAAGCGGCGAGGCACCTTTTAACCCTGATGCCTTTACGAGTACAATCGCAGCTACAGGCCATACCGGTACACTGGAGTACAAATGGCAGTCTTCGACCACCAGCAGCAGTGCCGGGTTTAGCGATATATCTTCAAGCAATTCAGATACTTACGACTCTGGTGCGCTTTCGGTGACAACATGGTTTAAACGGCTTGCAAGGGTAAGCTGTGCCACCGACTGGACAGGTGCGGTTGAAAGCAATGTGTTAAAGGCAACTGCGCTGAACCTCGTGGCAGAACCATCGGCGCAACCGACCAAACTCAACTTCTCCAATACCGTAACAAGCGGGAATACCAATATCGTGATCAACTATACGGCATCGGCGAGCGCAACCAGCTACCTTGTGGTAAGGAAAACAGGTTCTGCCCCGACATTTGTGCCGCAGGACGGAACTGCCTATACCACAGGCGCCCAGGGTAGCGACCAGATCGTTTATGCTGGAACAGCCACTTCGGCAGCAGATTTGACCATCACGAAAGGTAGTATTTATTATTATGCCATCTATGCATATAACGGCAGTGGGGAAAGCTGCAATTACCTTACATCCAATCCATTAATCGGATCGTCATTGTGTGTGAACAACAATACCGGTTCATTGCCCAACAGCTCCGGACTTTCCTCTTCGGCAGGCTTCCCCGATGTTGGGGCCAATGTCACCTTCCCGAGCGGGACAAGCGGGACAACAATCATTGCCACAAAAACAAGCAATTCCCCAACTTCCAACCTCTCGGTGTTGCCTGGCGTAAGGGGCGTATCGAACCTCTATTTTACAATTACCTCAAGTCAGCCAAGCCCGGGAACATTCATTCTCGTACTCGACTTCTCAGGACTTGGGCTAACTCAGGACAAATGGGCTTCTTTTAAGATCATGAAACGGACCAACTCATCTGCGGCCTGGTCGGACATCACTTCGCTGGGCGGGACGATTACCAACCGCTGTACAGATGGTGTTTGGGGAAAGTTCACCATTTCAGGATTAAGCAGTTTCAGTGACTTTGCGCTGGGCGAAATAGCAACTGTCCATGTCGTTACAAGTGCAGCGGAATCGGCAGCTACAACCGGCACATTGAAATATTGTATCGAAAATGCAGTAGCGGGCGACTTTATCAGCTTCAACTTAGAATCGATGGGTACCAACAAAATTAAATTGACCACTCCTGTTGTGATCGGCAAAGACATGACCATTCAGGGTGCTGCAAGCGGAATAATACTCGATGGCAACAATGTCACCAAGGTTTTGGAGATTTATTCACCTTCTGCTTCTGATCCTCAACCGGTTGTGAGGCTTGAAAAACTTACCATTACCAAGGGGAACGACACGGGCAATGTGGTGGGAGGCATCGACAACAGTGGCACATTGACAATGGTCAATTGTCTGGTTGTTGACAATTCCGACACGGGCTATCTAGACGGCGCAGGGGCTGTTGGTGGAATTTCATCCAGTGGCAACCTGACCTTCATCAATTGTACCATTGCCGGCAATGCAGGTGCCCCTTCAGGTGATGCAGGTCTCGAAGGTATTGGGGGAATATATTGTAATGGCGATTTAAAGATTTATAATACAATTATTTACGGCAATACAGGCTACTATCACAGCATGGCTTCTACCCGCAATATTATAGAAAGCTACGACTGTCTGTTCGAGGAGACCTATGATTTTCTGACTGATCCGAAAGAAAATAATAATTTCTTTTTTCAGGGCAATCCTGAGTCTGACAACAAATTCCTCGGCAACCCGAAGTTTGTTGGGAAGGCCAACAATGCGGTCAATCCGTACCTGATCCTTGGCGTTTCGCTGTGTGTGGATGGCGGAAACGACACCTACAGTTTCGACGATACAGATATCCGTGGCGGAAGCTTTGAACGCAAACTCAGCAAGGACGACTTATTGGTAAAAAGTCCGATTGACATTGGCGCTTACGAATGGAAGAAAGGGACAGACCCGAACAACATCTTTGTCTGGACCGGAAATACCGACTGCAAGTGGGCCCTGGCAGGCAACTGGGACATCAACGAAGTGCCCAAACCGGAAGACCTGGTCACAGTCCCCGATGTGCCAAAGAAACCGGAGGTCGCTTCACTTTCGGTAACCACCGGCGGCCAGTTGACCATCCATGCCAACAGTTGGGTAACAACAACCGGTGCTGTCGACAACAATGGTACGATTATTATCAGGTCGGATATTGACGGCACAGGCTCTTTGATTACATCAGAATCGGCAAAGGGGTCAGGTCAGGCATTGATCGAGAGGTATATGGTTAAAAACCAATGGCATATCATCTCTTCCCCTACCGGGACGCAGACAATTCAGAATTTTCTCTCCGATAACGTTGACATTCCGATTATTTCAGGAAAAACTCCTGTCGAGTACGGTATGATGGATTATAACCCCACCACCAACGACTGGAACCCCTATTTTACGGATGCCACGGCCGGTACGCTTGGAATTGGAAAAGGGTATATGGTTAGGGTACAGGATCCGGTTCAAGTCTTGAGGTTTCAAGGCATCATCAATGCCACGGCCAACGTTACAGTAACTTTAGGTTGGAACTGTATCGGCAACCCGTTTACATCGGCCATCAACATCAATGCAACTGCCGGAACAGATAACTTCATGACCTACAATGCCTCTGCCTTTGATGCCAGTTATGGAGGGCTCTATTTCTGGAACCAGGGGTTAAATAAATATGATGTCATCAATAATACCGGAATAGCTTACAAGGCATCGGTTGGTCAGGGGTTCTTCATGAAGGTTAAGGATGGGGCCCCTTCTGTTTTGTTTACCCCGGACATGCAGGTACACCAGATTGATGCACCGTTCAAGACAACTAGCGTAGTCAACCCTGCCATTAAACTGAAGGCACAAAGCGGTGACAAATCGTTCACCACCGACATCCTGTTTATTGATGGGACGACCAAAGGGCTCGACTTTGGCTACGATGCCGGTCTTTTCGCTACCGACAAATCGTTTACGCTTTACACCAAATTGGTTGACGACAACGGGGTCAACTTCCAGTTACAGTGCCTTCCGACCAACCAATACGACAAATTGGTCATCCCGGTAGGCATCGATTTAAAAGCCGGTGGCGAAATTGTCTTCACTGCCGAAACCGTCCAATTGGACCCAACTTGCAAGGCAATTTTGGAGGACAAGCTAACCAACACATTCACAGATCTTTCCACAGGGAGCTACAAAGTTGTGCTTGCGGCCAACATTACCGGTACAGGGAGGTTTTACCTTCACACAGGCGACATCGTCAGTGGCATTGAAGATCAGGTGCTAGCAGGAAGGGTAACTGCTTATGCCAGAGGGAATAAAGAAATCCGTGTGATCGGCGAAGTAGCCAATGAAGCGGTTGCTACGTTGTTCAATGGTTTGGGTCAGGTGGTGCTGACAAAGAAATTGGGTGCCGGAAGCTTAAATATAATTGGCATCCCGAACCTTAGCAGTGGACTTTATCTGCTGAATATCAATGATAATGGCACGCCACAGACAATTAAAATTATGATACGGAAATAATCTGGAAATCTGGAATCCGAAATCCGATATCAAAAATCCGAAAATGGTAGGGGCGTGCCCTCGTGGCCGCCTTGTCCTATTTGAATACACAATCACATTATCCGTAGGGGCGGACCTACGTGTCCGCCCATTACGAAATAAATTGTAAAACCAGAAAAATTAATAAGATATGAACCTGAAAGAGGATGTCAATATAAAGGAAAAGTTAGGCCAGGAGAAAAGTTGACCCGTTAACAAACGATTGGCAAGGCAGGGTTTATGGCTATTTCAACAGCCAAAACCCTATTGTTGCTGAGCGTTCCCAAAGCGGCACATGCATCGCCTAGTCCGGCAGCTCCAACAACCGAACCGGGTGGCACTTGGACAAAACGGACCTAAAAATCTGGATAGATTTGCTAATTTTACGGTAATATAATACGATAGAAATGATCAACCGTAAATATGAACCCGATTTTAACCAATTGCTTAAGGTACTCCACCGTGAAAAGGCCGACCGACCTGTCTTGTTCGAGTATTTTACAAACGGCCCTTTGAACGAATTCCTGGCGGGACGCGTCTTAAATAATCCTTCAAACCTGGAAGAGACTGTCAGACTGATTATGGATGCATTTACCAATGCCGGATACGATTATGTTTCACTGCCATCACGGTATTATGGCGCGATGCGATTTACCACTGCTGCACATGCCCAAAAGTCAACCGTTTCACAAAATGAATCCTTTCTGATTACTGACCGTGCCACATTTGATGCCTATCCCTGGCCTGATCCTGAACAGGGTGATTTTGACCTGATAAACCGGGTAGCCCCCTTTCTGAAAACAAACATGAAATTTATAGCTCCAGGACCTGGTGGTGTGCTCGAAAATGTGATCGACCTAGTGGGCTTCGAAAGGTTGTGTTACCTCCTGTTCGATGACGAGCAATTGACACAGGATATTTTTGATGCTGTGGGTTCCAGGTTGTTACGGTTTTATGAAATTGTCTCCGCGTTTGAACCTGTTGGTGCATTGATCGTTAACGACGATTGGGGTTTTAAGACCCAAACCATGCTCGATCCCGGATCGATGTACCGTTATGTTTTTCCATGGCACAAAAAAATTGTGACGGCTATCCATTCCAACGGAAAACCTGCCATCCTCCACTCCTGTGGAAACCTTGAATCGGTAATGGATTACCTGATCGACGGACTCGGATACGATGCCAAACATTCGTGGGAAGATGAAATTTGCCCTGTTGAAACTGCATGGCAAAGGTGGGGAGATAGGATTGCAATTTTAGGTGGCATAGATATGGATTTTCTTGTCCGAAGCACACCCGATGAAATCCACCAACGTGCTGTTAATCTCTTAAATATGACGAATTTCAAAAGTTATGCCCTGGGATCTGGCAATAGCATTCCTGCATTTGTCCCAACAGAAAACTATCTTGCTATGATAGGGGCGGCACGGGAAATACATTGAAATAATTAGAAATATATTGAAACAGGAATTCACTTCGTGAAGGTTGCCAGCCGCCAGTTGCCAGTAGCCAGCCGCATGATTTAAAAAATATCCAAATTTGATCGTTGTAGCGTCATTTCTTTTTGTAAATTCACCCGATGGTTATGGAAATCACAAGAACAAGAAAATGAATTGTTTAAGAATGAAAATCACATATATAGTTGCCCTTTTGTTTTTAACCGGGCAATCCGTTTTTTCACAGCAGCCTGTAAAAACCGCTTCACCTCAGAAAACGCTGGAGATTCCGGACAGCGAAACAATCCCAACTTTGACATTTGAAGGACAAGATTTGATGGAACTTCAAACTGATTCGATTGCCGGTGATTACAATGGGGATGGCAAAACAGAGTTAATGTGGCTCGAAACCCCTCAAGTCGATGGACCTGAAATGGACTGTGTTGGGGATTGTACCAGCTACATCCGGTTTTCAGACCCTAAAATACCCTCCATTGAGGTTAAAAATTGTATCAATGGCGACCTGAAAAACGAAGGTGACCTTAACTACAACAGGACTGACGAAGTTGGTCTCTTGCCCGGATTGTTTACAAGTTGCTGGAACGATTACCATGTCTGGACTTTGATTAAGGGGGAATGGGTCCTTGCCCTTAAACCATTCCCAACACACTGCAACCAATGGGAAAAAGGGATTAAACCTGTTGAAATTGACCCGAAACACAAGGGTTTTGTGATCATCAATTTCAGCACCAATGATGGAACTGATATCCTCACCGAATCAACATCCGTTAAAGTTCTTCGATAGAAAAACCTTACTCAAATTCCATATAAATGGGCAGATGGTCCGAAATATCCCTGGCTTTATCGATAGATGCAAAGAGCTTATAGAAATGCTCAACACCCGATTTAACGAGCTTTATCTTTTTTGGATCAAAAAAGAAGTGGTCGTATTCTGAAGCCAGGCAATCATTGTTTAAACACTTCATCTTTAGCGAAGTTTTCTGCCCCGTAAAAGCTGTAGTATAACCCAGTTTCTTTAAAGGATTAAAGACAGTATTGGTTTGGGGACAGTTAAAATCGCCACAAAAAACAAGGTTTAAAGAAGGGTAAGCTACTGGCAAAAACTTAAACCATTTGATATCGGTTTCGGGGATCTTGGCTTTTGGTTTGGCATGAAAACAGGCTATTGTAAACTCCTTTCCATCTTTTTTAAAGGTTGTAAAATAGGGTTCCCTATCAATTTCTGATGCGTAATGACCATCCAGCCAACTTTTCCCAATCCGGACAATGGATTTCTTATTCCAAATAAAAGCATATCGTTCAGATGAATGGCCTGTTTCGCTGCTTGTAGGGTCACTGATCGCATAATCCCAGCTTTTTCCCTTTCGGTTCATGTTGTCAACCAACCGTGCAATAGCTTGCGCCCCACCCGGACTTGTGGTAACTTCCTGAATGGCAATCACATCATATTTATTGAGGATAGAGGCAATAAAATCAATTTCAGTATCACTTTTTGAGATCCCAAAGTCCTTCAAATTCCATGAACAGATTGATATTGAGCAAAATGAAAATTCGAAACAAAATAGGAAAAGGAGAGCTAAAACAAAACGGGTACTTTGGGGATGGTTTAAGAATTTCATACTTATTATGATTGAAATGCTGGATACTTTATTCATGAATCTTATTTGAGATTTCAAATCTGAACCTTCAGACCATACTTTATAACATTAAGGTCCCTATGGGATCGAACTTAAAAACCGACAGATGGAATCCACTTTTCTGCGGACGAACAGGTTCAAACCTCCGATTAGGTGACCAAAAAAATGAGACGGGCAGCCAAAAAAAGCACGCTCTGCCGGATTTAATAATTATGAATTAAACATGCGATCCCAATATCATCCCCGTTATCATGGGCACAAGCCAAATCAGCCAAACAACAAGGCTGAATTTGTGAAATTGCAGGATCATCGACTCATTTTTCCTGACAATGACCATGGTTGCCCAAATGGCATGGAACAACATCAGGACAATGGCCAGCAGACCGGTCAGGCCATGGAAATTGAACTGGATCAACGAACCCGACATGATCCCCATGGCTCCGGTCCCGATCGTATCGCACGTAAAACCGGCCCAGAAAACCGGAAGGTGCCAGGCTTTTAACCGTTTTTGGATTTTCTCGGCCCAAACACCAATAGTATATAAAACACAAGCAACCGAAATAAACAATATAGCAATCATCAACATTTAGTAGCCCCTTCTTTTTCTTATTTTCTTAAAAAAATATCGTCCAATCCCTTAATATATGCCTTCCCGTCTTTGCCAAAATTCCAGACATTTGATAGTTCCCTTATTTGTGGCAAAGATGTTTTTTTTGATTTTATTAGGTAACGGACAATCCTCCTGAACCTACGGTTTGCCAATTGCTTGTCTTTTTTCTCGCTTTGGCAATTTGCAATCCCCACAATAGGCGTTTTCCTAAGACTGTGGCTCATAATCAGATCATTGCAGACCCACCATCAACCGATAGATAGGTTCCCGTGACATGGCTTGAAAGGCCGCTTGCCATAAAAAGGATCGCTTTGGCGATGTCGTCGGGCATACCGTTGCGCTTCAAAGCGGTACGGTTTGCCGCCATTTCCTGGTGTTCCTTTGGCATCCAACTGGTTGCATCTGTGATCGTCAAACCGGGGGCAACAGTGTTTACACGGATACCGGCACCACCTAACTCCAAAGCCAACGATTTCACAAGCGCATCGACAGCCGATTTGGACGCACTGTGCGACGAGAACCCAAACCCGGGATGCCTCGACAAACCACTGGATACTGCAACGATTACACCACTCTTTTTAGCCAGCATTCCTGGGATCACAGCTTTGGAAGAGTTGTAAAACGATTTCATCTCACCATAATATTTGTAGGAAAACTCCTCCCATGTGAGTTGCATAAATGGGGCTACCTTGAAATGGAGCCCTGCATTGATCACAAGTATGTCAACATCGCCAAACGTACTTTTAATCACTTCCATCATTCTTTCCACCTGTTCAACTTCGGTGACATCGGCCTGTACTGCAAAGGCTTCGCCATTTTGGGATCTGATCTCGTCCACAACGCTTTGGGCAGCACCCGCATTATTGCAATAATTGACAACAACTTTCGCACCTTCGAGCGCAAAAAGTTTGGCGGTTTCGGCACCAATCCCACGGCTGGCACCCGTAACAAGGGCAACTTTGTCTTTCAGTAACATAGGGTTAATTTTTTAATGTATTATAAATTAATTATTTAATGTCTTTGTCTTGTTCTTAACGTAATCGCGTTGGCCACTTTCCGCTCGCCGGCATGGTCCCATTTTTTGTTGTCGCATGGGTAGTTGACCACACCGTTATCGGGATGGTTTGCAATCCACAATGTTGTGGAACCGCCACCGTCGAGGTTGATCCCATCGGTTGACTTTAACCATCTCAGGACATTCCGCAATTCAAATAAACTCATTCCGGCGGCATTTTCATGTCTACCATCAACAGTAACCAGCAGCACCCGATGTTTGGAGGTCAATGCAACTGCACTCCTGGGATGTCGTGTGACGTTAAATGCATTTGAATCAAGTTGTTCTGGTTTTGTCTCAAAAACAAGGAGAGGGCCCGACTCCATGATATCCTCACCATTCAGATGTGTTTCCCAATCTTCTGTTCCATTCCATTTTTCGATTTTCAAGTCTTTGTCCGAAATTGAAATTGCGGCTTTCTGGTGGGTAAACCTTGCGCCGTTTTGCAACTGGTTCTGGTGGACAACGTTCCCATCGGTTTTGATATAATCCACCGACCCACCTTCCTTGACATTGAAAAATGTGCCGTTCAAAGCGGCCAAAGCACTGGTTTCCTTTCCGATTTCACTGGTCGTTTTAAGAATTTTTCCATTATCGACAACCTCAAATTGGAGCTTCCTGCCTTGTCTGACTTCGAGGATATTGATGTTTTGGTTGGAACCAAACAGGTTGCCCCTGAAAGAAAACTGTTTCCAAACGAACCCTTTGGCTATTTTTTTGGCGTTCCATTTGGTATTGACAAGGGTGATCGAATCATTTTGTGAATAGGCCCCAAAAGTCAATAACAAAAAAAACAGAACCGGAAGGCGAAACGCGAATCGGATAAAGGACATAGAAGTTTGATTATTAATCAATTATAGAATTACTTTAATCTTTGGAAATTGTTTTACCTGCCATTGGCCCCGGTTTCAATGATTGTATCTCGTCAATGTGGATCACAACCACAGCCTTGGGTTTGGGCATGCCCATCTTTTGCGACATTTCGGCTGCCCTTTCATAAAGTTCACCTTCTGCCAAAACTTCGGGTTTCCCAAGAAAGCGGTAGCCATCCAAAATTTCCCTGTTGACGATCCCGACTGCCACCCTTGAGCCATTCAGGACATTTTTATAGGTCGCCCCACCTGTGCCTTCGGTAAAGATCAATGCGTTGTCGCTGAGTACCCTTGTTGACCGCTTGGGTGCCACATTCGGGTTCCCTGCTGCATCGACAGTTGCAATAAAACATTGCTGCGTAGCGATCATCTCTTTCATTTCGGGAGTCAAAGTTGCCATAATTGTAAATTTTAAAGGATTATTAGCGCAAATTAAATTAAAAATAGGTGCATTGCAATAATTTCAGGCACGAAAAACCACTTTATGATAAAAATAGCCGCAAACCGATGTTTTGATCCATTTTCATGGATAATAGGACACCTGGAAAACCTAGGTGATCCTTTCGTTTACCAGATACTTTGCCATAGAAAAACTGCATGTAAAAGCCGGGGAGACCGCATTCAAAATATGCAATGATTTGTCATCCCCCTCGACGATAAAATCCATTTCCAGTTTTAACGTTTTATTGTTGAGCAACTGAGCCCTGATGCCAGGTGCCAGCCATTCGTTGTATAGTTCTGATTTACATTCCTTTGATAATTTTTCAGCCAGGCTCACAAAATATTTCCGGTTGTACTTCCTGATTTCGAAAAAGACAAGCCTCCTGAAATTAAAAGAATTGGTAATGAATAATTTGGCTTCATAATAGAGGATTTCAACAAATTCTTTAAGGTTGAAATTCCTGAAGCCCTTGTAGTTTTCCCTCCAGAAAGCAGGAATCGAAGTTGGCCCGATTTTAAAATGGTTGTGCGAAGTTACAGTATAATGTACCCCTAAAAAGGGATTCAGCAAATTGGGTACCGGATAGATATTGGTTTTGAAAGGAATGTCTTTCCCATTGTATTTCAGGTAGATCCCTTTAAACGGGATGATCGTAAAGTCTTTTGAATAGCCATAATCGCGGGCAATGACATCGGCATAAAGTCCCGCAGCATTGACCAGAAACAAAGCTTTGAATAGTTGCTTGTTGGTTATGATCAATCCGTCCTTCGTCCTAATGTACTTTGTATCAAAATAGAAATCAACGTTTTCGTTGATCAATATCTCCTTGAGCTTTTGGCAGACCTCGATCGGGTCAACACTTGCAGTGGTTGGGGAGTGCAATGCTTTTTTGAAAGTCCTTGAATTTGGTTCAATAAGGTCCAATTCCTGTTCGTCGATCAACCGGAGATCGACTCCGTTTTGCTTGCCCCTCCGTTCAAGTTCGTACAAACTTTCAAGTTCAGCTTCGTTTCCCGTGACCACAACTTTCTGACATGGATTGACATAGATCCCGTTCACCACGCAGAATTCCTTCATCAACCTGTTCCCCTCGACAGTAAATTTTGCTTTTAAGGAATTGGAGGTATAGTAAAACCCCGCATGAAGGACACCGCTATTGCGGCCACTTGCATGTTGGGCGACATCCGATTCCTTTTCGAGGATGGCAATTCTCTTTCCCGGATATTTCTTCCGAAGCTCATAACCGATCGCCAAGCCCATAATTCCGGCCCCAACGATCAGATAATCATATAGTTTTGGATTTTTTACTGAGTTTTCCATTCAAAATTACCAGGTTAAGATTTCAGTAGCTTGATTAATAAGTATATTCGTTTGGGGTAGAAAGGCTCTTTGACGGATTAATTCTTTCCAGACAGTAGGATGAGAATGACTTAATATTTCGAGCTTTAATGTATCAAGAGCTTTTTGTTTTTCAATTTCAAACGAAGATGTTAAATTAATATTAATCTCGCCTCTAGCATTAAATATCAAAGTATTAAAGTCAGGAGCGTTCTTTAAAGCCACATACTTGGTAAGTTCAGAAAAGTACCACCTATGTGCGGCTTTTCGTTGCCTTACCAAATCTGCCCGTTCATTTAGCCCAAGCAATTCTTTCGTATATTTGGCTTTTTCATAATCCCGACCAGAAGTGTTCCTTTCTATAAATATATACTGTTGATTAAGAATGTCCAATTCCAAAAATGACATCGGGTCTTCTAGACGCTGATTGATAAAGACTGCATCATCATTGGAAGGAATAATATAAACGTTTGCTTGAGGGGTTATATCTTGAACTGTTGCGGACCCACTAGGATTAAAAATCATAAAATTTTCACCTTTGTAATGTGTATTACATCTTCCACATGCAAACACATAGTTTGTCCAGACAAATGCCTTTTCAGGATATAGTCGCTTGGGATAAATGTGTTCTATATCTGTGGCTTCATTGTGTTCACAGTAAACACATATCTGGACGCCAGAACACATATCGGTTAAAACTGATTTTACATCTGCAAAAGCTAATTTCGCTGCAACACTGCCTGTTTTGCCGGCCCATTTGGTTTTTGCTTTTTTTGTTTTTGCTTCATAAGTTAACTCGCTGTCGATTTCGGTTTGAGCAGTTGCTAAATGAGCCAATGATGCAGACTTGAGATTCTTAGAGTTCAATTGTATCATCTGGAGGGAATAAAGTTTGTAAATGGGTTAATTCGTCCTTTTCATCAGTATTTAGCTCAACAACTCTTTTTTTATTGCCCAGTACCACAAGCCTTTCTTTTTTTCTAACTGCCTCAATAGCTATCGTTATTCCTTTGCCAAAAATAGTTGTACCATAAGCATCCAATACATCTCCGTTAATCAATGAATTTCTATCAGCACCTACAATTTTGCCAGAAGGTAATTCAATACCTGGAGCTGCTAATCTCCATATACTGCCGTTCTCACAAGCCCTGCAAACCAATGGACTGTGTGTAGTGACTATAAACTGAATTTTTGGAAAATACTTTGTAAACCATTGTCCGATCCTTGTTTGCCAGGTTGGGTGCAAATGCGCATCAATTTCATCAATTAAAACAACACCTGGGAGATCGATAATCATTTCCCCTTTTCTTATATTTTCGAATACTTTATCTTCATCATAAACCCTGATTAATTGTCTAATTAATTCGAATGTCATACTTAAAATAGACCTATAGCCATCACTTAGCTGATTAACAGATATTTTCATTCCATTTCCATCTTCAAATATTACCCCATCAGAACTAACACTAAGCAGCTTTGTATTGTGGGGTAAAAAATCTTGAGAATTAATCAGGCTCTTTAAATCATTTAAAATTTCTCCCGATTCCTTCCTTTCCAATAACTTGTAGTTCAATTTTACAAGCCATTCAATTGTCTCCGTCAAAGCCACATCCTCACCGAAGGCCGATAAATGGGAACCTAATTTGGGCTGGGAATAGAAAACTTTTGTCCATTCCGGGTTGCCTCCAGCAAATCTGCGGTAAGGTCCATATGCTGCAGAAAACCACCCTTGTCCTCTGCCCCAATTACATTTGAATGGATCTACCTCAGGAGTTTTAATAGAAGATAATTCGACAATCTTATCGATACGTTTAAGTAGAATAATATTAGCTACCAGCCATTTTTTCAATTTTGCCTGTCTGCCAGTATGCTTATCACAATCATGTTTCAAAATATCAAGTCTGATTCGGCCAACCTTTTTATTGTGCCTTAGCCAATCGCTCCAGTCAATTCTTAAACCCAACGCTTCCTCCGGGCCAACTAAGGCCAGTGCAATTGCCTTTATTACTGTTGATTTACCTGCACCATTATCTCCGATAAGTACATGCCATCCAATTGGAGATTCAAATTCCATTCTGAACTCAGAAAGTGATCTAATATCATCAATTATTACTTTTTTAATATACATGATTTCTCAATTAATTTTACCACTTTGTTTTCTCTTTGGTCGTTGTGACTTCGCTATATCGGATTTTCACAACCTTAAATCCACCATGCTTCATGGAACTTCAAAAAATATTACCATCCCTTCTTCTGCCACACCGACACTTCAATAGTATGGTAATTATATTTCCGCTTGTTGATGCGCCTGACAAGGGGCAATGTAATTGTATCGCCTATCTTTGTGAAAGTTTCGAAAAGTAGCAACGCAAGGTCGTCTTCGCCCCAGATCTGTTCACCGGCATCGCGGTGGCCACCCACCCAGTTTCCCTTCTTCGTGCATGTTTCGCTCCAGTCGTAACCAGTGGCAATGATCAACCTGCCACCATGGTTGATCCGTTTATGGACACCCTTCAGAAAATGGCGGGGATCGTACATCTGATCGAGGATATCGTTGATCAATACAAGGTCATAGCCCACAAAAATGGTCTTCATATTCGAGGCATCCGATTGTAGGAAAGTAACCTTTCCGACCAGTTGATCAAATCCCAGTTTGTTGATATTTATTTGGTTGTACGAATAGAGTTCCCCTTCTTCAGGAAATACATAATTGAAACTTCCATTCTCCTGCAACTGGATCGGTACCCTGATGTTCCTGGCTGTGAAATCCAGACCTGTCACTTGATCGAACCCTTTGGCCATTTCCCATGTGGTACGGCCAGTGCGGCAACCAAGGTCCAAAGCATTTTTTCTGTTTTTGCCCGAATATTGGATCGCCAGTTCGGCGATTTGCTTGTAATAGTTGCTGACACCCAGAAAATCGGAGCCGTATTGCGATTCACAATGACGGATCACTTCAGGATCGGTCTCATAAACATCTTTAGGAATCACCACCTCATTGGGCGATTTGACATACCGGAATCCTGCATGTTGGTAAAAATGGCGGCGAAAGGCGTAACGAGCATCGGCAATGGCTTCGTTGCCTGTCGAGATCCACGACCCTCCCTTGATCAGGTTGTGCTTGGTATCGAAAGTTGGCGTCGAAAAGTCGTCGTAAACCGGATGGATCTTAAACCCTTCAAATCCGTTTATGGGTGTTTCGGTCCATTGCCAGACATTCCCAACAAGGTCGTAAAAATCACCAAATTGGAACATGTCAACCGGGCAGGGACTTTGGAAATGTTCCATATTGATGTTCCCCGGAGCTTTGTCCCAAAAAGGTTGATCTGGGATATTCGCATTCCGGTACAATATAAACCATTCATCTTCGGAAGGGAGCCGGATCGGCAATCCTGTCTGTTCCGATTTCCAGTTGCAAAATGCCTTCGCTTCGAGGTAGTTGATTTCGACTGGCCAGTTCCAAGGCATCCCGATCTCATTGAAAACCAACCTCAACTTCCATTCGTCACCCTCTTTGCTCCAGAACAAGGGATGTTGCGCCTCTTTATAAGTTTTCCAATTCCATCCCTCTTCTGTCCAGTAACCCTGATGGTTATATCCCCCGGCTTCGACAAACTGAAGAAATTCACCATTGGAACAAAGGTATTTTGAGGCTTCAAAAGGTTGTACATCCGCTTCGTGAACGCCATATTCATTGTCCCAGCCATAAAGTGGGTCGTTGAAAAGTTTCCCGATCTTTAAAAGTTGTCCGGCAACGGGTATCAACAAATTTTCGGGGGCAGGTGCTGCTTCGGAACAAATATTCCAGCAGTCGATGGGTTTCAAATATTCCAGGGGAACCTGGCGCATCAAAACAGAAGAGGTTTCAATATGGATCCGTTCGTGCTCGATCCCCATCAGGATGATCCAGAAAGGGTTGTCCCAACCAATGGGGAGGTAAAGTGGCATATTCCTGATCAACTGGTCAATGGCTTCCCTGGCTTTGTCACGGTATTCCTTGACTTCTGCAACTGTTGGCCAGTCGTAATGGCTTGTGTTCAAATCGTCCCACGACATCTCGTCAACACCAATGGCAAACATCGACTCAAACCGGGGATCGATCCTCTCATTAATTATCTTGCTAACAATTAGTTTGTTGATAAAGAATGTCGCAGTATGCCCATAATAGAAAATCATCGGATGGCGTAAGGGGTCAGCTTTACGGTACATCGCCGACTGATCGGCAAACGCTTCGAACAACTGTTCGTCAAGGTCAAATGTCTTGTGAAAGTAGTCAAGGATTTCGATCCTTTTTTCTTCAGGTTTACCTTCGTTTAAGATTGGGGTCTTTGTGTTAAAGAGCGATTGATGGTTCATATCATAAGGTATTATAGTTTACTTTGACCGCATGTTTGAAATCAGCGGAATTCAATTTCAAAAGTAAGAAATCATTCTGTTAACTAACCTCAAAAATCCTCATTTTTTTAAACCGATTACAATTTGTAGATTTATTTAATTTTAACCGACAGAAAGATCTTTCCGATTTATGACTCATTATCAAATAATTAGGAAGCCCATCGTTATCCTTACAGCACTATTGTTTCATGTGCTGCTCATTTTTCATTTGCTTTTTTCACCGGTTATTATCGTGGTCGCCTCCCAAAATGGGATCATCAATGCAAGTTTTGTTGCCTTCCTTGTCATATTCTGTTTATTGCTTTTTTTTGGAAGGGCATATTGTTCATGGTTTTGCCCGGGCTGCGGTATCCAGGAAGTCGTTTCAATTTTTGTCAAACGAAAAGCTAAATCGGGCAAAGCCAATTACATCAAATACTTCATTTTCACAATATGGATGGGGTTCATTGTGGTGGGTTACCTGATCAATGGGATCCATCAGGTCGATCTTGCTTTTGGGATAGCCAATATTACTGTCATGCGGAAAATCATCCTTACGGTGGGCGCATTCTTGATCATTGTCCCCCTTACAGCTATTTTTGGTCGGTTTGCTTCCTGCAAGTACATTTGCTGGCAAGCACCGTTTATGATCCTGGGCACTGCAATCCGTGATTATTTTCACCTTCGCGGATTGCGGTTGAAAGTGGTAAAAGAGAATTGCACTAACTGTGGCAACTGCAATATTGGATGCCCGATGGATATCGATGTGATGGCCAAAGTGAAGTCGGGAAATATGCAGGATCATGAATGTATCCTTTGCGGAAATTGCATCGATGGATGTAAACAGAAGGTAATAAAATATAATGTTGAGAGAGATTAATCGACAACATGGTTTTGGTTCATTGGCCATTTGTATTTTTGTTGTTTATATTTCTCCAAAAAGTTTCCTCTTTTGCTCCTTTGTTTACTTTTGCATTCTGGGTGATTCACAAATTGTTGAACGACGTTAAAAATAGATGCAATGCAGACTTTATTCGGCGAAATGGAGGAGAAAAAAGATAAGGTTTTGAAAATCAAGGCGACCGGACAAAAGGTTTTGTCGAAAAACCAACAGTTGTTCAATAACCTGACCAATCGGATCGAATTCCTTGAAAAGGATATTGTCCTTGAAGAGAAAAGGTTGACAAGACTTTTACAGGTTTATAGTAAAAAGGTCCAGCCATTCCAAATGATTATAGCCCAAACAAGATTGGATCTGGCCATGACCATCGACAAAGCGACATTGACCCATAAATTTACCAAAAATCAGTTGTCCAATATCGGCGATACCATCGTCGAGTTGTGCGATGATTCTTTTGCGGAACTGGAACCGACCCCCGAACAGGAAGCGATGTACGACAAATGGGCTGATATTCCGTATAAGGATGAATTGGAGATGGATATCTCTGAAACGAAGGACATGTTCTCGAATTTGATCAATGACCTTTTTGGGGTGGATATTAACCTGGAAGGGTTTGAACCAGGCTCAGAGAGTTTCCAGGACCTTGAGGAAAAAATCAGGGCACAGATGGACGAGGCGCGGCAAAACCAACAACAGCAACAGCAACGGCCACGGAAAAAAACGAAAAAACAACAGGAAAAGGAAGATGCCCTCAAAGCAGAGGAAGAGCTGAAAACGAAAAGCATCCGGAGTATTTATATCACCCTCGCCAAAATTTTGCACCCTGATACAGAAACAGATGCTGAAAAAAAGCTTGAAAAGGAAGAGCTGATGAAAAAAGTGACCGTTGCCTACGACCAGAAGGACCTGACCACTTTGCTGAAGTTGGAAATGGAATGGGTGCACAAAACCTCGGAACACCTTGAAAAACTGACCGAAGACAAACTAAGAATCTACATTTCGCACCTTAAGCAGCAGGTAATGGAGCTTCAGAATGAGCGGATGCAATTGGTTTATCATCCACGCTATGAACCGATTCTCGATTATGTACGCCTTTCGGAAAATTATGCGGTCAACAAGATTTCGAAAGATGGAAAAGAGTTGAAATTAATATTGGATACCCTCAATGAACACATTTTGTTTTTTAAGAGACCTGACGCAAAAAAATCAATCGTAAAGTTCTGCAAGGATTATTGTGAACCGGAAGATGATTATGATGATATTTGGGGCGGCTTTTGAATCTTTGATACTCAATATAACTTGCTGTTAATAAATATAAACACATGAAAATCCCGTTCAGTTTGATCTTTTTTTTCCTATTTCTTGAAGTGTTTGCACAGGAAAAAAAGGAAATCATAGTGGAAACCAATGTCGGCGAGGCAACTGTATTTATCCATGGTGCCCAGGTGACCCGTAAAAAGACAGTGGAAGTGGGCACGGGTAAATCGGTATTGAAATTTGTTGGTTGTTCCCCCTATATGGATTCAAAAAGTGTTCAGGTAAAGGCCAACGGCGATGTGATGGTCTTGTCGGTTAACCATCAGTTTAATTATCAGGACAGCACATCGCGTTCCAGGGAGTTGGTAGAGCTTGGAAAGCGCTTAACGATCCTCGATGACAAACAGAAAATTGAGCACGCCAACCTTGAAATAATCAACGAAGAGTTGTCATTTCTCAAAGAAAACAGGGTCATAGGCGGCAAAAATCAGGAAGTCAGCCTGAACAGCCTGAAAGAGACAGGCAATTTCTACCGCGAAAGGACTACTGCCCTGAAAATGAAGGAAATTGAGATCAACAAGACACTTCAAAATTTAAATACCGAAATTGCCGCAATCGAAAACCAGATCAAACAAATTGGATCAATCAAACAAATACCTGTGAGTGAGGTAATTATAAAAATTGATTCAAAAGTTACGACAAAATGCGACTTTGAACTTTCCTATTTCGTGAACAATGTGGGGTGGAACCCTTCCTACGACATCAGGGCAAAGAGCATCGATGAACCAATCGAACTGATCTACAAAGCGAATATTCACCAAAATACAAAAGAGGAATGGAAGAATGTGAAACTCAGGTTATCCTCTGCCAACCCAAACTCAGGAAGTGTCGCTCCCCAATTGCAGACCTATTTCCTCAACTACAACTCAAGGCCACCCAGGTACAGTAACTTAAGCAACCAGGTTACAGGGCGGGTGATGGATGGTACGACCAACGAGCCTTTGCCGGGCGCGACAATTACCATTCGTGGGTCATCTTTGGGAACTGTCACGGATGCAGGTGGAAATTATTCATTGGCGGTCCCAAACAGCAACAGCGAAATGGTCATCTCTTTTATTGGATTTGAATCCCAAACCATACCTGCCAACAGTGAAGTCATCAATGTTTCACTTCAACCCTCTACTCTAAGTTTAGATGAGGTTGTTGTAGTAGGTTATGGAGTACAAAGCAAATCCGGTTCAATGGATAAAGCGCTGAAAAGCAAGGTTTCTGGAATGAAAACCACGGGTGCTACCAGCATTGCGGTCCCTGTTGTTCAGGTTGAAAACCAAACCTCTGTCGAATTTGAAATCAAAACACCTTATACAATCAATTCCGACAACAAGAACATTTCGGTCGATATTGACCATTACAACCTCGATGTCGATTATGAATATTATTGTGTTCCCAAAGTTGACAAAGATGCCTTTTTGTTGGCAAACATTAAAGATTGGGAAAAGCTGAACCTGCTTGAAGGGGAGGCCAATATCTTTTTTGAGAATACCTATGTCGGGAAATCAATTTTAGATGTGAGGTACGTTACCGACACATTGAGCCTGTCGTTGGGAAGGGATCGGAGTGTCAATGTCAAAAGGGAAAAGATTAAAGATTTGATTACCAGGCAATTCCTTGGAAATAAAAAAGAGGAATCCAGGGCCTGGCAGATCAGTGTCAAAAACAATAAAAAACTTCCGATCCATATGGTCTTATTTGATCAGGTCCCGGTTTCAACAAATGAAGACATTGAAGTGACCACGGAAAATATTTCGGGTGCTGCTTTGAATAAGGAAAAAGGTGAAGTGAAATGGAATTTCGACCTTGAACCAGCGGCCAAAAAAGATCTGGTACTCAAATATAAAGTTAAATACCCTAAGGATAAGGTTTTAAATATTGAATAATTTTATGAATTCCCCATGGCTGAAGCCATGGGGAATTCATAAAATTATTGATTGAAAGCCTCTATAGCCTTCTTTACCGAGCCATGCAACAGTAGCAACCTACGTGCTTCATCTGCCTGGATATTCAGCTCTTCCACAATCATCTGGGTGCCACGCTCGACCAGTTTTTTATTGGATAGCATCATATTGACCATCTTGTTCCCTTTTACCCGCCCCAATTTGATCATGATGGTCGTGGTGATCATGTTTAGGATCATTTTCTGGGCAGTGCCTGCTTTCAAACGTGTGCTGCCTGTTACAAATTCGGGACCAACGATGGCTTCTATCGGATATTCGGTCACTTCGGCAATCCTGCTTCCAGGATTACAGGTAATGCATCCTGTAAGGATCCCGTTTTCGCGGGCATGAACGATCCCACCAATCACATAAGGTGTTGTACCTGATGCTGCTATGCCGATCACTGAATCATTTTTGTTGATATTGAAACCTTGAAGCGATGCCCATGCCTTATCTGGATCGTCTTCAGCGGCTTCTACCGCTTTCCGCAAAGCCACATCCCCACCGGCGATCAAACCGATGACCATACTTTCCGGCACACCAAATGTAGGGGGGATCTCCGAAGCATCAAGTACCCCGAGCCTGCCGCTGGTTCCGGCACCAAGATAAAAAACCCGCCCCCCTTTTTTCATCCTTACTTCAATTTGCTCCACCAAATTCTTGATTTGTGGAAGTGCTTGTTTTACAGCAATATGTACTTTTGAGTCCTCTTCGTTGATGTGGGTAAGCAACTCCTCGATCGACATTTTGTCAAGGTTCTCAAAATTCGATGGGGATTCTGTAACACTGATCTTGGTTTTTGCAGTTGATCTCATAACGCCTGTTATTTTTTGGTAATTTTAGTTTTGTGATATTGTATCAGTCCTTCCATTGGTGCGCGTTCAATTCTTCCCAATTTAAGGTTCTGCACTTCGATTACTTTCCGCAGTTGCGCCTCAAAATGAAAAGCGATACTGCCGGTAAAATGAATGGGTAATTTTTCTATGTCAGGATATTGTAACAAATTCCGGGTGACGAAATCATTGAAACCATTGATTACAAGGTTTTGAATTTCAGGTTCTCCAATGTGTTTGGAAAGAAATTTAGTGAAGTTTGCCAAATAACGGCTTGGGAATGGTTTTTTGTAACGTTTTCGAGTATTTTCTGCATAAGTAGTTTGATAGGTCGCAAAAAAATCATCGATCAATGGCTGGGGCAGTTGTTTTTTAAGGACATCACTGACCAATTTTTTACCCAGAACACCCCCGCTTCCTTCATCACCTAGGATAAAACCAAGAGGCGATACATTTGCCACAATTTCAACTCCATTGTAATAACATGAATTTGAGCCTGTTCCCAATATACATGCAATCCCAGGCTGATCCTGGCACAACGAATAGGCAGCACCCAAAAGATCACTTCCCAAAAAATACTTTTCCGCATCAAGTACTTGCGACAATCCGGCCTTTACTACATTTTGCTTTTCCTCATTGATGCATCCCGTTCCATAAAAATATACGGCATCAAGTTGTTGTGGGACAGAAATCTCACTTCGCAAAATCGAAGCGATGTTTTCACTGTCCTGATAGAATGGGTTAATACCTGATGTGATCATTTTTTCACATTTTCCCGATCCGTCGATCAGGCACCATTCTGTCTTGGTTGTTCCGCTATCAGCAATTAAGATCATTTTTCTTCAATGGTTTTTAAACTTGTATGACAAAAGTACAAATTTTCCAAAATTAATTTTAATTTTGGATTGCAATTTCTGGCTGAATCATAAACTTATTAATCATGAAAATAGCGCAGGTTTTAAAAAGCACCTTGATTTTGATCTTTTCAATTGTAACATTGATTGGTTTTCCACAGTCTGCAAAAATGTCAAGACTGAGTTTAAAAGCTAAAAATCAACTCAATAAACTACACAATCCAATTCCTGGCTGGAGCCATGTGGGACGTACAAAGGTCGATTCGTTTTCAATACATGCCGATCAAAACCGGATGGAAGTTTTTTTCTCCATGCCGCTCTCCTATCTTCCAATCAGGGAACAGGAAGTCGTCCTGGTGGAAAAATCGGTCAAAAATGTACTGGGGCGCAAATTCAGGAAATACAAATTTGATCTTTTCTCCGACCATCATCCGCTGAAAGAGCTGATCCCAAATCCGTACAGGAAAACAATAGCCATAGACAGCAGCAGGATTTCAGGCGGAACAAACGGAAGGACACCCATTGTTTGGCAAGCCGGCAAGGAACCTCCCAAGTCAGGACTTTACAATCAAAACATTGCGATCTGGAATAGCCATGGGTGGTATTACGAATCGAAACTCGACCGTTGGGAATGGCAACGTGCACGGCTGTTTGGTACCGTTGAAGACATCTATACAATGAGCTATGTGTTGCCCTATATTGTCCCCATGCTCGAAAACAGCGGGGCTTCTGTATTTTTGCCCCGCGAACGCGACTGGCAACCCAATGAAGTGATTGTTGATAACGATCGTTCTTCAATTGGTTCCGAATTGACCATCACCCAGGGAGTTGCGGTTGAAAAAATACAAAGTGGGTTTTTATTGAAAGATACCCTGTATTCAGCCGAGAATCCATTCCGCTTGGGAACTGCTTTGAGAATAAAGAACATGAGTCCCAACGAACAGGTCATTTCGTATATCCCATCCTTTAACGAAAAAGGGCGGTATGCTGTTTATGTTACCTACCAGGACAACGAAACCAATTTAACCGATGTTAAGTATTCTGTCTATCATGCGGGAGGAAAAACCGATTTCCTTGTCAATCAAAAGATTGGCGGAGGAACATGGATATACCTTGGGACTTTTGATTTTAATTCAGGAAAACACCCGGAGATGGGAATGGTGACCGTGAGTTGCCCGGGAGGTTCGCAAGGAACGGTCTCATTGGATGCCGTGAAATTTGGCGGTGGGATGGGGCATGTAGCCCGTCGTCCATCCGGGGAAATGGTGCTAAATAAGAAGTCAAGCCAGTTAAATGTCGATAATCAGGTTATTACAAATAATCCACAACTCTATAATTATAAATTAAGTGGCAAAGCAAGTTATCTTGAGGGATCACGGTATTACCTTCAAGGCGCAGGTTTCCCCGACTCTCTGGTTTACAATCCGAACAAGGATAAAAACGATTACAACGATGATTACCAGTCAAGGGGACTTTGGGTCAATTACCTGATTGGTAAACCTTCCGGCCTTGTAAATAACCGCAGCGTTGTTGGGCTAAAAATCCCGGTCGATCTCTCCTTTGCATTTCACACCGATGCCGGTGTTACCCCGAACGATTCGATCATTGGTACTCTGGGGATTTATAGTTCGACAGCCGATAAAGCATTGTTTCCCAACGGGAAATCGAGAATGTCAAGCCGCGATTTATCCGATCTGATCCAAACACAAATTGTTGACGAAATACGGCTTCGCTACAACCCTTTGTGGACCCGGCGCGGATTGTGGGATAAACAATATTCAGAAGCTTATCGCCCCAATGTGCCAGCCATGTTGCTTGAATTGTTTTCGCACCAGAACCTTGCCGATATCAGATTTGGGTTGGATCCTAGGTTCAGGTTCGACGTCAGCCGTTCCATTTACAAGGGTATGCTGAAGTTTCTGGCTTATCAGAATAACCGTCCTTACATGGTCCAGCCTTTGCCAGTTGATCATTTTTCGCTTGAAAGAGTAGGTGACCTTTCAGTAAAATTGAGTTGGCGTCCGGTTACAGATCCGTTGGAACCAACTGCCAAACCTTCAAAATACAAGGTTTACCAACGGCTGGACGAAAATGGTTTCGACAATGGGACGCTCGTATCGGATACGGTTTTGACACTTCAACTTGATCAGGCAGACCACATTTATAGTTTTAAGGTTACAGCCATGAATGATGGCGGGGAAGGTTTTCCATCCGAAATCCTTTCTGTGGGATTAAAGAGCAAAAGTAAAGGCAATGTATTGGTTGTCAATGGATTTGACAGGATTTGTGGTCCTTCCATTTTCGATAATGGTACGACTGCAGGTGTAGCCTGGTGGAAGGACCAGGGTGTTGCCGATAGGCAGGACATAAGTTTTATTGGATTCCAATACGATTTTGACCGAAAATCGCAATGGCTCGACGATGACAGTCCTGGTTGGGGCGCTAGTTATGGCGATATGGAGGGAAAAGTCATCCAGGGAAATACCTTTGATTATCCGTTGATCCATGGCAAAGCCATTATGGCGGCAGGATACTCGTTTGTTTCAACCAGTAATGAAGTGTTTTGCCAACCCGGTTTTGATGTTTCGGGCTATTTTGCTACAGACCTGATTTTGGGGGAGGAACGTGCAACACTTGGTTTAAGGGACAATAGTAGCGTTGATTATAAAATATATACCCCAGGTATGATGTCAAAACTTGAATCAATCATCAAAAACAACGGGAAGTTGTTTCTGTCGGGTTCTTACATTGGATCTGAATTTGGGGAGGTCAACGATACAATTACTGCCGGTTTTGTCAAGGAAAAGCTCCATTTCACCTGGAGGACAGGCCATGCCACGAAAGGTGGAAAGTTTTATGCGACCGATTACGCTACAAAATGGCTCAAAGGAAACTGGAATTTTACCACCGGATATGACCCTAAAATTTATGGTGCCGAGGCTCCAGATGGAATTGAACCTTTTGGTAATAATGCTGTTACCGCGTTCCGTTATGGCGAGAACAATGTAAGCGCAGGAATAGTTTACAATGGTGATTATAAAGTCGTTGCTATGGGATTGCCATTTGAGACGGTTACTACTGACGCTGGAAGGAATCTCCTGATGCAACAAATAATGGAATTTTTTAAACTCAAATAATCTTAAGAATAAGAATATGAAGAATCTGGTTACATGCTTTTTACCCGTTCAGAAGGGATTGGATCTTGATGCGACAATCCAAAATTTAAAAGATTCGGGTGTTGTCGGGAAAATCATCCTTGTGGGTGAAACGGACCTTGATTTTGACAATCCAATGATAGAGCTCATTAATCCCGGCGGTTACAGTTCAACCAAAACCCTTAGGGAATTTTTTGGATATATAACTACCCCATACACATTGCTTTATACAAAATCACTTCCGTTGGGTTTGGGGCAAAATGCTTTGCACCGATTGATGCTGGCTAGTGAAAGTTGTAATGCCGGATTGGTTTATTCCGATTACTATGAACAGAAGGAGGGTGTCCTGAAACCTCATCCTGTAATCGAATACCAGGATGGCAGTTTGCGCGACGATTTTGATTTTGGTTCGTTGTTGCTCTATCGCTCAGAAGCTTTCGTTGAAGCAGTTGCCCGAATGGATGAAGAATTTGAGCTTGCCGGTTTATATGACTTAAGGTTAAAGGTATCGCAAAACTACAAACTGGTCCATTTACCGGAACTGCTCTACACCGAGATGGAATTGGATACGCGCAAATCAGGTGAGAAGATGTTCGATTATGTCGATCCCCGTAACCGCTTCAAACAGATCGAGATGGAAAAGGCTTGTACCGCCCACTTAAAAGTCGTAGGTGCGTGGCTTGCCCCAAAATTTCTGCAGATTGCCTTTTCGGAGGGTCAGTTCGAATACGAAGCTTCCGTGATTATCCCTGTCCGCAACCGCGCCAAAACGATAGGTGATGCGATCAAATCGGTATTGAGCCAGAAAGTTGGTTTTAAGTTTAACCTGATCATCGTTGACAATTTCTCCACTGATGGAACGACAGAGCTGATCTCTTCATATCCTGATCCTGACAATCGCATTGTTCATGTCATTCCCCAAAGAAAGGATTTGGGGATCGGCGGTTGCTGGAATGAAGCCATCAACCATCCAAAATGTGGGAAGTTTGCCATTCAGCTCGACAGCGACGATCTTTACATTGACAATACAGTTGTTCAGCAGGTTGTCGATTCATTTTACGCACAGAACTGCGCCATGGTTGTTGGGTCGTACCAGATGGTCAATTTCAAGTTGGAAGAGATCCCGCCAGGTTTGATCGACCACAAAGAGTGGACTCCAGATAATGGCAGGAACAATGCTTTGAGGATTAATGGCTTAGGTGCGCCACGTGCATTTTACACACCTGTCCTGCGCGAAATTCAGGTTCCTAACGTAAGTTATGGCGAGGACTATGCATTAGGGTTGGCCATCAGCCGCCATTACCAGATTGGCCGGATTTATAACCCTTTGTACCTTTGTCGCCGTTGGGACGAAAATTCAGACTCCTCGCTCGATATCGTTAAAATGAACGCCCACAATTTTTATAAGGATAAGATCAGGACACTCGAATTTTGGGCAAGGCAAAGGGTCAATTTAGTTAAAGATTGATTGGAATTCTTGTAAGAATTCGCCATGAACAAAATGACAAACACATTCATCTTCTTTATTTTAGTGGTAACTCTTTGTTCATGTGACGAACGAAAATTTGATCGGGATGGTTGGATCAATGATGACCCGGTGGATTACAGTAACCGAAGAAGTATGGTGAATGACATCCTTCATAATAAAATATTGGATAATAAGGAGATATCTCAAGTTACTGATTTATTGGGTAAGCCGGAATGGGTTGACACTGCCAAATCAGGTGTGGTAATAAAAATGTATTATATAGTTCAATTATCCTATGGATATGACATTGATCCCAAATTTTCCAAATTACTTGAATTAGAAATTGATAATGGAAAAATCAAAAATGTTAAAATTGTCATGGGAATCGACAGAAGAAGCTACATTGAGAAAATATTTACGAATTATAAAATTGTATCTTAGGCTTATGAAATGAATAAAAACTTAGTGAACCATAAAAATTTAACCAAATAAAACGGTGTAAAAATGGATCTTTCAAATAGGGCGAGACAACTGATCAATGAACAGATCAAGCATTGGGACCTGGCCCATAGGAATTATGAGGGTTTAAAGAAAGTAAAAACCAAATCATTTGATTTTGGTGATTATCATATTGATATTCAATTTAATCCGGAAAGAATTGTATCTTCTGCGGCTAAAATTGATGCCCATTCAATTAAAGCCCGTCCTTGTTTTCTTTGCCAGAATAACCTACCCGCTCAACAAAAAGGGTTGTTGATTGATGGCCATTCTATGCTTTTGGTCAATCCGTTCCCTATTTTTCCGGAACATTTGACCATTCCCAACTTGCACCATACAGACCAGCGAATTACAGGAAATATTGGAGAGATGCTGGACCTCGCTGCCAGTTTAAACGAATTTACGATTTTCTATAATGGGCCAAAGTGCGGGGCGTCTGCTCCCGATCATATGCATTTTCAAGCTGGGATCAAAGGGTTTTTACCAATTGAAAAGGATTTCCTGAACGAAAAATGCTGCAATAAAATATGCACTATCGGGTGGGTTACTTTTTGGCACTGGCCCGATTACCAAAGGGGGATACTCACACTTTCAAGCAAGTTTAAATGGGCTTTAATAGGTTGTTTTACAAATATATACAAACAATTGCAGTTATTGCAGCCCAATGAAGCTGAACCTATGCTCAATATTCTTTTAACATTTGATCACGATGAATGGGTCATGCACATTATTCCAAGAACCTTGCACCGTCCAAAAGAGTATTTTGAAACCGGTGAAAAACAAATCCTGCTTAGTCCGGCTTCGGTTGACATGGGTGGGGTACTTATTACACCTCGTGAAGAGGATTTTGACAAAATTACGGAAATGGATGTCAGAAGCATTTTTGATCAGGTTTGTTTGGACCCCAAGACTATTTTAAAGATGATTTTTCATTTTAGCTTTAATAATTTATAAATAACTGTATAACTGATGGATACGCCATTAATAAAAGTTGGCATCATGGAAGGGCAGGAGATCTTCTTTACCCTTGAAGGAAACTTTAAATTGGAAAAAACCAATGCCATACTTACCGGCAAATGCAAAGCCATTAAATCAGAATTGGGTATTTGCCTCAAATGGACTGGCGAGGGTTTTTTTGAATTGGATGAATTGTTGTTGGATCCTGTGGATCCCGAAAAAGATAAATTTGAGTTGCATGATGTGACAATCGGCATCAATTTTCATTGGGAACGAAAAGAAAATCAAATTTTTAAGGGATCGTTGCATGTAATTTCGGATGGGGAAATACTCTATGCGATCAACACACTGAGTATTGAGGATTATCTGATCAGCGTGATCTCGTCTGAGATGAGCGCCACCTCTTCTCTGGAATTGTTAAAAGCCCATGCAGTTATTTCGAGAAGCTGGTTGCTGGCTCAGGTTCAGAAAAACAGGAGCTTGCAATCCAATCAGAAGAAGTATCAGACAACTTTTAGCACCGATGATGAATTGGTGAAATGGTACGACCGCGAAGACCATACCCATTTTGACGTCTGCGCCGATGATCATTGTCAGAGATATCAAGGAATTACAAGGACAACAACCCCTTTGGTCGAGAGGGCGGTCAAAGAAACATGGGGCGAAATTTTGGCTTACGATGGGTCGATCTGTGATGCGCGTTTTTCAAAATGTTGTGGAGGGGTCACCGAAATCTTTGAAAATGCATGGGAACCCGTTAATCATCCCTATCTTCAAAAACTTGTCGATAGCGATCAGTATCCTGATGGTTTCTCGTTAAACCTTGAAGAAGAGAGTGCTGCTACAAAATGGATATTGGGCAACCCAATCGCTTTTTGCAATTCGTCAGATAAAAAAGTTCTGAAACAGGTATTGAACGACTATGATCAGGAAACAAACGATTTTTTTCGCTGGAAAGTTATCTATACTCAGGAAGAGCTTAGCCATCTCGTCAATTTCCGTTCAGGAATCAATTTTGGAACAATCACAGAGCTTGTCCCGATCGCACGCGGAACCTCAGGACGATTGACACAGCTTAAAATTGTCGGGACACTCAAAACAATGATCGTAGGAAAGGAACTGCAAATCAGAAAGTGGCTGTCGAAATCACATCTTTACAGTTCTGCATTTGTGGTTGAAAAACAGGAAGTTGACGGATCAATTCATTTTGTCCTTCGTGGTGCCGGCTGGGGCCATGGTGTCGGACTTTGCCAGATCGGTGCTGCAGTCATGGGCGACAAAGGATATACATACCAACAGATCCTTCTCCATTATTTCAGGGAAGCTGGATTGGAACTGAGGTATTGAGCGGAGAGCATGGGGCATGGGGCATGGGGCAGGTGCATTAGGCGTAGAGCATGGGGCGTGGAGCGTGGAGCATGGGGCGTGGAGCTCGGCCTGAAGAGAAAGGAAACCGAAACCCGGTGCTTCGGCTTCGCTCAGATACCAGAACTTCGGCTTCGGTCAAAAGTCTTTAAAGTGTCATCCTTCAACATCCGGTACTTCGGCTCCGCTCAGCATCCGGAAACTGGATTTGAAAATAATATTTTAGTACAGTTCTTTACACCGTAGGTGTTAAACTATTGTAGAATTGCAGATTATCCCGAATGGTAAGGCGCAATCAGAAAGTTGTTGAAAGATTCGATGTTCTCTGCGCCGCAAAACAGGGGACATTGATATCATGGAATGCAATGAAATGGGTCAATATTTAGAAGACAATAGACAAAATTACATAACATGCACAAATATAATATATTACGCAACTTAATTCCGGGATTGGTTTTGTTCCTGACCGCCCTTACGGCATCCGCATCCTCATGGATTCGGATCAACCAACTTGGATATCTGCCCCAATCAGTGAAAGTTGCTGTTTTTATCTCTGACGAAACCATTTCCTTTTCACCATTTCAATTGATTGATGCCGGAACCGGCAAAGTGGTTTTTGAGGGAAAACCTGTGGAATACAGCGGTGAAAAGTGGGGAATGAAATCGGCCGCAAGGCTCAGTTTTACATCCCTTGAAAAAGAAGGGCGTTATTACATAAAATTAGGTATGGCCCGGTCACCCGAATTTCCCATTTCACCCGAAGTTTACAAAGGGACTGCCGATTATACCCTGAAGTACATGCGCCAGCAACGCTGTGGGTACAATCCCTACCTGAAGGATTCCTGTCATACCCACGACGGTTTTATCGTTGACCATCCCACAAAATCGGGTCAGATCATCGATGTCAAAGGCGGATGGCACGACGCAAGCGATTACCTTCAATATGTCACAACTTCTGCGAATGCGGTTTATCAGATGCTGTTTGCCTATTCCCAAAACCCGGAAATCTTTGGTGACCAATACAACGCTTCCGGTCTTCCTGGTGCAGACGGAACACCCGATATCCTCAACGAGATCAGATGGGGATTGGATTGGCTCATGAAAATGAATCCCGATAGCGGCGAAATGTACAATCAGATTGCTGACGACCGCGACCATGTCGGGCTCCGTTTACCGACAAACGATCCGGCCTCTTATGGAAACGGCCCTTACCGTCCGGTTTATTTTGTGACCGGGAAAGTTCAGGGCATTTCCAAATACAAGAACCGTTCAACAGGGGTTTCTTCAACTGCCGGGAAATTCAGTTCAGCTTTTGCTTTGGCTGCCCGTGTCCTGCAAAAAACAGACCCTGATTTAAGCAAGCGTTTGGCCATCAAAGCGAAAGAAGCTTACCGGTTTGGATTGACCGACCTTGGTGTGGCACAGACAACCAGCGTGGTTTCGCCCTATTTCTATGAGGAGGACAATTACGTGGATGATCTGGAACTTGCTGCCATAGAACTGTTTAAACTGACCGGGGATGACTATTTTGAAAAACAGGCTGCGTACTGGGGACAATTGGAGCAAGTTACTCCATGGATGGAGTTGGGCAAGGCTCGCCATTATCAATTCTATCCGTTTATAAACATGGGTCATGCAAACCAGGCCAACATGAACATCCTGGCATCAAAAACTTTTTCTGGTTTTATGAACAATGGATTGAAAGCAATTTACGACAGGGGAAAAACAGATCCATTCCTGAACGGGATTCCCTACATCTGGTGCTCGAACAACCTGACAGTCGCGGCAATAACACAAGCCAGGCTTTATTTTGAAGCCACTTCCGATTCGACCTACATTGAAATGGAAGCAGCCTTGCGCGACTGGCTTTTCGGCTGCAATCCCTGGGGAACCAGCATGATCTGCGGATTGCCTGCAAATGGTGATTATCCCAAAATCCCCCATTCTTCGCTCACATTTCTCAAAGGAGAGCCGACATGGGGAGGAATGGTCGATGGCCCGGTTTATAAGACGATCTATACCGGATTGATCGGCATTAAATTGATGAAAGAAGACAGCTACCTCCCTTTTCAGAATGGGATCGCTGTTTACCACGACGACATGGGCGATTACAGTTCCAATGAACCTACGATGGATGGGACTGCCAGTCTGACTTATTACCTCTCATCACTTGAAAAAGAAGGAATTAGACAGGTCAAGATGGCAAAAAGTGAGAAAGATGTGACGGGATCGATTGTCAGAATGAATACGAATCCTAAAACCATTTATCTGATTTTTTCGGCCGATGAATTTGGGGAAGGGGCAGATAAGATATTGGATGTTTTAGCCAGGAAGAAGGTCAAAGGGTCGTTTTTCCTTACAGGCAATTTCCTCAGAAATCCTAAATTTGAACCTGCAATTCATCGGATGGTTACTGGTAATCACTATGTTGGGCCACATTCGGACCGGCACCTGCTGTATGCTTCATGGGAAAAGCGTGATTCATTGTTGGTTACAAGGAAGCAATTTGACGATGATATGACGGCCAATCTTCGTGAACTCAACAAATTCGGAATAGCACCTGAGGTTGTTAAGTATTTTCTGCCTCCATATGAATGGTGTAACCGTTCAATCGTGGGTTGGGCCTTTGAACGGAAATTGCAGATGGTCAATTTTACCCCTGGGGTTGGGACAAATGCCGATTATACGACCCCCGATTTGAAGAATTACAGATCATCCAAACAACTGATGGACAGATTGATGCAATTTGAATCAATGAATCCAAACCATTTGAACGGGGCGATTGTCCTGATCCATCTTGGCACCCATCCCGACCGGACGGATAAATTTTATGATTCACTCAATCTCATCATTACAACTCTTTTAAAAAAAGGGTATTCCTTTAATGTATTGCCTTAATTTATGGCGAAAATCATAAGTAACTAAATTGAAATATGACATCCATAATTTTTATTTCAACCATAATTGCATTAATATATTATTTTATAACGTTAACAATCAATATATTAAAACGGAAGCGAATATTTTCTGAACTTCGGATTTTGGCAATTATTGTTTCAACCTATTCAATAATGTGGTTCATCTCCTATTTGTTAAGTGGCGACAAAATGGTTTCTTTGGGGACGGATATCTGTTTTGATGATTGGTGTGCAACAATAACAAACGCTGAACAGTCTCAAACATTGGGATTTGATGGTTTAGTCGTAAAACCCAAGGGACAATTTATTATATTATCCATTTCAATGTCCAACCATGCACGGGGAATTGCCCAAAAACCATCTGAACCAAGGATTCATTTGATAGATGAGTCCGGAAAATCATGGTCATTTTCTGAAGAGGGACAAAATGCATTGGAAAGACATTCAGGGAATCAAATAGCACTTGACAGCAAGCTTGAGCTGCATCAAACATTGAAAACTCAAATGGTGTTTGATGTGCCAAAAGAGTCCAAAGATTTGAAAGCTGTGATAGAAGAAGGGCCCTGGATTACCAAATTATTGTTCAAAGAAGAAAGAAAAGTATTCAAGATATTAAATAACAATGATTTATGACTAAATTTAATCCATTGGAAAAAGTGCGAAACCCCTGGGCCTGGGTGCCTAGTTTGTATTTCTATCAGGGAATCCCATACAGCATCGTGATGATCACCTCCGGGTTGATCTACAAGACCATGGGTGTGTCGATTGCTGCTTTCGCCTTCTGGACAAGCCTGCTTTACCTGCCCTGGACGATCAAACCGTTGTGGAGCCCTTACATTGATGTGGTTTCGACCAAAAGGAACTGGATCCTTTGGACACAAATGTTGCTCGGATGTGCCTTTATTGCAGTGGGTTTTGCAATGCAGCTCCCGTTTTATTTTCCGGCTTCCATTGCCATTTTCGGGATCATTGCCATCTCATCCGCAAGTCATGATATTGCTGCCGATGGTTTTTATATGCTTTCCTTAGACCAGCACAAACAGGCCTTTTTTGTGGGGATCCGCAGCACTTTTTACCGTTTTGCAATGCTGACCGCATTGGGACTGCTTCCCCTGATTGCCGGATTAATCCAGGAAAATACAGGGCTCCAACCTGTCTCCTTCGAGGTGAATTCTGTTCCTGCATCGCAGTTCAAATCTGCTGAACTCTCTGGTTTTCAGATCACAAAACAGGAAGGAATCCCCAAAATTTTAATATATCCCGAAAAAGTACAAATCCCCATATTTGAAAAGGGCATTTCAAAAGTTGATTCAGCTGTGATCTACCTGGCACTTTCTGCTCCACCTATGACCGGCGAAACCATCGTCGTCAATCTGGGGCGCAAATCGGGAAGCAAGGACATTGACTTACCCAAAACACATACCGGACGTTTTGAGTTCACTTCCGAAAACTGGAACAAACCCATCGCCGCAACCCTCCGTGTCGATCACAACCTGACTTCAGCCACCAGTTCCTTATTCAAAGCAACTGCCGGAAATATTGCTTTCAGTTGGACAGTATCTCTGAGCGTTTTGGGTCTTCTTTTACTTTTATTGGCTGTTTATCATCGTATTATGCTTCCAAGACCATTCGACGCGAAAGAGAAGACCGTTGTTGACCTGAAAGTTTATGGAGAGGTATTTGCTTCCTTCTTCTCGAAACCGGGGATTATTCCCGCACTGATTTTCTTTCTTTTGTACCGGCTTGGAGAGGCGCAGCTCGTAAAAGTGGCAACCCCTTTCCTTGTCGATTCTCGTAACAGCGGTGGTATTGGGTTAACCTCGGCACAATATGGGATTGCCTATGGCACTTTGGGCATGATCTGTTTAACGATAGGTGGTATCCTTGGTGGAGTTGTCGCTTCAAAATACGGATTGAAAAAGATGATCTGGGTGATGGCTTTTGCGATGAATATCCCGATCAGTGTCTATATTTACCTCTCGACCTTTCAGCCTTTGCCTGGTGACGTCACAATCTACATCGCAATTGCAACTGAACAAATGGGTTATGGTTTTGGTTTTACCGCATATATGTTGTACATGCTCTCGTTTGTCGGTGAAAGCAAGTTTAAAACGGCTGAATTCGCCATTGGTACTTCGTTAATGGCTCTGGGGATGATGATCCCTGGCATGGTTTCGGGCTATATGAAGGAGTTGTTGGGTTATCAGCATTTCTTTATTTATGTGATCATTTGCTCGATTCCGGGTTTGATCGCCATCAAATTTCTGAAAATCGACCCGACGTTTGGGATCAAGAAAAAAGAGGCCTGATGGCAAGGAGCATGGGGCAAGGAGCATGGGGCAAAGGGCATGGAGCAGGGGGCGTGGAGCGGGTCAAAATTGGAACTTGGATCAGGCTAAGGAAGAATAAAAATTGTTCCGACACGAACCGCCAGCAGCCACCGCAAGTCGCAAGCTGCTATTATTTAAAAACGATCAATAAATTAAAAATGAAACGAACCTTAGGATTAATTACAATATTGTTGGTGGCAATCAACCTGTTTGCTGCAAAATACCCAAAACGGGAAATGCGGGCAGTCTGGATTGCGACTGTTGCCAACATCGACTGGCCATCGAGTGCGAACCTGACTGTTGAACAGCAGCAAAAGGAGTTTATCGAATTGCTTGACCTGAGCAAGGCATACCACATGAACACAGTGGTTTTTCAGATTAGACCAGCAGCCGATGCTTTTTACGCCTCGAAATACGAACCCTGGTCGCAGTGGTTGACAGGCAAACAAGGCAAAATGCCTGATCCCTATTACGATCCGCTAACATTCGCAAGTGCGGAATGCCGCAAGCGAGGCTTGGACCTGCATGTCTGGATCAATCCTTACCGCGCTGTTACAGATGTCAGCAACAACCAGACTGCACCGGATCATATTACCAACATCCACCCTGATTGGTTTATCACCTATGGAAAAACCAAATATTTCGATCCTGCATTACCTGCAACCCGCGATTTTGTGGCATCTGTGGTAAGCGATATTGTCAGGAGGTATGATATTGATGCCATCCACATGGACGACTATTTTTATCCTTATAGGATCGCAGGGTCAGAATTTCCGGATGACCTGTCTTTCCAGGCTTATCATGGAAATTTCAACCCAAATCAAAAAGACGATTGGCGACGGAACAACGTCGATTTGATTATCAAACAGATACACGATAGCATCAAAAGCATTAAACCTTGGGTTGAACTTGGGATTTCACCGTTTGGGGTATGGCGGAATGTTGCAAAAGATCCGAATGGCTCTAAAACCAAAGCTGGGCAGACCAATTATGACGATCTTTTTGCCGATGTCCTGAAATGGCAACAGGAAAAATGGATCGATTATATTACCCCCCAAATCTATTGGGAACGGGGAAAAGAAGTGGCCGATTATACGATCCTTGCGAAATGGTGGAGCAAGAATTCATTTGGTACACAGCTTTATATTGGTCAGGCACCCTACCGGATCGATCCTGCCTCCAAAGATAAACCATGGCAGACTGCTGACGAAATTGTTTCTCAGATTAAACTGAACCGGAGATATCCTGAAATTTCAGGAAGTATGTTCTTCAGTGCCAAGTTTATGCGAAAAAATCCACTCGAACTTCAAGAAAAATTGCTGAAAAAGAATTACCGTTATCAGGCACTTGCCCCTTCCAATCAAAGGATAAGCCCAGTTCCTCCCCAGCAACCAACTAATGCACAAATAAATACGTCAAACGTGCAATTCAACCTTTCGTGGGAAAAAGGGAAAGATACGAAATCGTTCGTCGTTTATCAGTTCAGGAAACATCAACGGGTCAATATCAAAAAGCCGGCAAATATATTTTTGACAACATCCAATAATTCAATCACTTACAATATAGACCCTGGTACAGATCCTTCAAAATTCAAATATGTGGTAACTGCAATAAGCAAAACAAATCTTGAAAGTGAACCAGTTGGTTTTAAGGTGAAGGAATAGGTAGGATGTTCAATTAACTAATTATGAATGAAGAAAATGACAAATTTTATTGATGTTGTTTCTTTGTGAATCTTTGAGCCTTTGTGACTGAATCCAATGAAAGTAAACAAAGGCAATTGGATGATCCAATTTCAACTTATTTCAATTGTATTTCAACTTATTTCAATTGTATTTCAACTTATTTCAATTAGCATTTCAACTTATTTCTATTGTATTTCAAAATATTTCAACCTTTTAACTAATTATCTATGAACTCATCACAACGTTACCTGGCACTTGACGTCCTTCGGGGGATGACGATAGCCGCAATGATCACCGTGAACACCCCCGGAACCTGGGCAAGTATTTATGCTCCCCTTGAACACTCGAAATGGCACGGTTGCACACCTACCGACCTGGTTTTTCCGTTCTTCCTTTTTGTAGTGGGAGTTTCGATGTTTTTCTCCTTTTCGAAATACAAAAATTCATTGAACAAGGAATCGCTCCTGAAGATCGGGCAGCGGACATTGCTGATTTTTGCGATTGGGTTGTTCCTGAACTCCTTCCCGCAATGGATGACTGATTATTCAAAACTTAGGGTCATGGGTGTCCTTCAGCGGATTGCAATTGCCTACGGAATAGGTTCATTGATCGTATTGGCCGTTCAGCAGAAATACCTGAAATTCGTGGGTGCTGCTATACTACTGATATATTGGGGAATCCTCTATTATTTTGGAGGTGATGACCCATATTCACTGATGGGAAATGCAGCAGCCCCTTTTGATAAGGCAATATTGGGCGATAGCCATTTATACCACGGGTTCGGAACAACATTCGATCCCGAGGGACTATTAAGCACAATCCCGGCAATTGTAACCGTAATCATAGGCTATATGACCGGAAACCTGATCAGGGAGACGCCCAAAATTAAGGTTCCCAAAACTTTGGCAATCTATGGCTGGGGTGGGATTTTCTTTGGTTATGCGTGGAGTTTGCTTCTCCCGCTAAATAAACCACTTTGGACAAGCTCCTATGTCATTTATGCTGCTGGTTGGGCTTTGGTCGTTCTTGCATTGTTGATCTGGATCATTGACCTGAAAGGTTATAAAAACTGGACCAGCTTCTTTGTGGTTTTTGGGATGAACCCCTTGTTTATCTTTGCATTATCGGGTATATATGTCAGGTCAATTTCTCGTTTTATAAAGGTTACCGAAGCCGATGGGACAGTCCAGAACGGCTACAACTGGTTGTACCAACATGTATTTACACCCCTAAGCTCCGATCCCAAAATTTCATCGCTTCTATTTGCCCTTTCCCATATTGTAATGTACTGGCTGATCGGTTTGGTACTTTATAAGAAGAAGATTTTCATAAAGGTATAGGGGAAAAATTGAAATACATAGAAATGACCGAAATATATAGAAATAACTGAAATATATAGAAATAATTGAAATATATAGAAATAATTGAAATATAGGTAAGTTGTTGAAATATACCGAAATACTTTGAAATGTTTTGCAATGAGTCAAACTAATTGTGACTTGTAGTTCAATGATTAATCTACAATAGCAGATAAGATATTTTTGAAACACTTTATTAAGGTAGAGACGCAGAAAAAATGGTTTCCTTGCCCTACCACGTAGTGGTTAAAGTATTGTTGAAAAAAATATAATCTGGAATTGGTTACCACGTAGTGGTTAAACTATTGAACTATAAAACTTTTTCAAAAGATGAATTCCAAACACCAAATCGAACAACTGATTCTGGAAGGGAACCTGTCCGGTGCGATTTCCCAATTGCTGAAAGCAACCAACGAAAATGGCCAAAAGGATCTGTACAACATGACAATCCTTCAATCGGCGCGGTACAACCAAAACGAAAACGGCAACATTTTGGGGATCCTGAGTCATCAGGATTACCAACAGACCAGGAACCAGATTACCTATGCACTCCAGTCTGTCCTTGACAAATGCAATTTTGATGGAGTTCCAAATGAAAGGTCTCTTCAAACAACTGTAACCGAAAAGGAAACAGCCAAATCAACAAGCCGACTACCGAAAATATTCATTTCCTATAGCTTTAAGGATCATCAGGTTGCCTTTAAAATCAAACAGAAACTGACCGATGCAGGATTGGAAGTGATCATCGATGTGGATGCCATGAACACTGGTGAAAGCAATGCCGGTTTTATTAAAAAATGCATCCAGCAATCGGGAATCACCCTTTCGCTGGTTTCACCCAATAGCCTGATGAGTGCCTGGGTGGCGATGGAAACGATATGGAGCACTTACGACGAGACATTGCGGGGCAGGTATTTTATGCCTTGCACAATCGACAACTCCTTTTTCAATTACTCGTTTACCGACGAGGCATTGGATGCATTGGACGTACAAACGACCGAGATTAAAAATACGATAAAAGTACGCTTGCAGAAAGGTCGTGGCATCGAAGACCTCACCGAGGAGCTGACAAGGATCAACCGGTTAAAGAACGAACTGCCTACCATTGTGGGTAAATTGAAGAACTCTTTTTGTGTGAATATAAGTGATGATAATTTTGAAACAGGGATGGGTAAAGTGATCAGCGATATCAGGAAAATGTTACAAAACTAAATGTTTTTGAAAACAGACAAAGTTAAACATCCCATAACCGCTATAATATCCTGATGACAAATTTCATTCTTCATACGTTCAAAGCACCGTAGGTGCATAATATTGGTAGAATTAAGGATTCCCTCCCGGTACGGCGGCGCAATCAGAAAGTCCCTAAAAGATCAACGGTTCTATGCGCCGCAAAGTAGCAGATGTTAAAGGTGTAATTTGGGTATTCGGTTTACAGGCAATGGGTAACATCAAAATACAGTTGGTATCGTAAAATATTGTTATAGTGCTTTATAATGAATAACCTCTAACAGCATTTGCTTTGCGGCGCAGGGAACAACCGATTTCCCAACAATCTTTCTGATTGCGCCTCCTGCTGGTTTGCTTCATCCTTCTACCAATATTTCGCTCTTAACGGAGCTTTGATCCTGCTCAAAATCTGGTTTATGACTCCACAACCGAAATCTATTTGGTAGGTTGATTTCTCGGATATTTGAAATTTTATTTTTAATTCCTGATTCCTCAATTGCTGTTTGGATGGATTTGCAGCTGATTCACAAAATTGTTAAATTTGCGAATCAATTTCAACCCAGGTAAAAACAAATTTTAAATCCAAATAAATCCAAACGATTACATCAAGACCCCATTAAAATATCCACAATGCTGAAAAAACAATTCTTTGGTCTGCTGCTCCTGCTGACCGTGCTTTTCTCACAAAAATCCCAGGCACAGATCAACCTTGACAAATACCTTAACCATCCATGGGTCGACTCTGTTTTCAATTCGCTGACTCCCGACCAACGGATTGCCCAACTGATCTGGATCGACGTAAGCAGCGACCAGGATGTGGCAAAACAGACCCGTGTTGCCGAACTGATCAAAAAAAACAATTTCGGCGGATTGGTCTTTTTTGAAGGGACCGCCCTGAAGCAGGTGCAACTGACAAACTATTATCAATCATTGGCAAAAACTCCATTGATGATCGCGATGGATGCCGAATGGGGACCGGGTATGCGCCTTGACGAAGCTGCACCTTTCCCCTACAACATGACAATGGGCGCAGTCCAGAATGATGAACTTATCCGGAAAGGTGCCACAATGATGGCTGCACAGTTGAAACGCCTTGGTGTGCAAGTGAGTTTCGGGCCGGTTTCTGACATCAATACGCAGCCACAAAACCCCATCATCGGGATGCGCTCATTTGGCGAATCACGGGATCTGGTAACAAGCAAATGCCTCGCTTACATGAAGGGTTTGCAAGAAAACGGGATCATTGCAGTGGCCAAACACTTTCCCGGGCACGGTGATACAAAAGCCGATTCACATTCATCGCTCCCGTTACTACCATATGACAGGCAACGTCTTGACAACATGGAACTTTTCCCGTTTAAGAAATTGTCCGAGGCAGGCATTGGTGGGATCATGACGGCCCATATGCGTGTCCCGGCACTCGACCCTTCTGGCACCGGTCCTGCGAGTCTATCCAATAAGGTCATTGAAGGCGTCCTACGGAAAGAGTTGAATTTTAAGGGGCTGATTATTACCGATGCGATGAACATGGGTGGCGCAACCCTCGACAATCAACATGGAAATATTGATGTTCAGGCAATTAAAGCTGGGAATGACGTAGTTGAATTTCCTGTCGATGGTGAATTGGCTGTTGCAGCTATCAAAGAAGCCATTGCCAAAAAGGAAATTTCCATGGAGGAAATTGACCTGAAATGTAGAAGGGTATTGGCAGCCAAACTCTTTGCCGGCCTGAACCATCTTAAGCCTGTAAAAACCGAGGGACTTGTTGCTGACCTGAACACCCCGGAGGCTCAGTTTGCCCAACGCCAGCTTGTAGAAGCCTCACTGACACTTTTGGAAAACAAAAACAAGCTGGTCCCGTTCCAGGGGTTAGATACGTTGAAAATTGCTGCCCTTTCTGTAGGATCCCAATCAGTTACCACATTCCAGAAAATGCTGGGCAATTATACAAAAGTTGATTTCTTCAACTTGCCCGAGAATTTTACTGAAAAAGAACAACAGGCAATTCTCAAAAAATTATCGGCTTATAACCTGGTAATCGCGGGGATCCATTCTTTGTACGAAGGCCCAACACGCCGTACCGTAAAGGTTGGGAATATTGTCCACATTGCGCCTCAACGTCCTTACAACGTGACCGAAAGCCTTGAAAAGCTCCTTCCCTATTTAACCGCGATGAACAACTCGGTAATCGTTTTCTTCTCAAATCCTTATGCGATCAACGAAATCAAAGACTTTGGCCATCCTTCCGCACTGATGGTTGCCTACCAGAATTCGGCAATATTCCAGGAACTCGCAGCACAATTGTTGTTTGGAGGAATCGCTGCCAATGGTAAACTTCCGGTTTCGATCGGAAACCGCTATAAATCAGGCGAAGGAATAATGATCAATGAATCAATACGTTTGAAATACACAGTACCTGAAGAGGTTGGGTTGAACTCCGCCAGACTGAATTACCGCATTGATTCGATCGTGAACAACGCACTGTCCCTTAAGGCTTTCCCTGGTTGCAATGTCCTTGTGGCCAAAAACAGAAAGATCATTTTTCAAAAGGCATATGGTTTTCATACGTTCGACAACAGGATTCCTGCTTCGCTGGACGATATATATGACCTGGCATCAGTGACCAAGGTCTCTGGAGCACTTCCCGCAATTATGAAGTTGAACGAAGAGGGCAAATATTTGCTCGATGAACCGTTTTCGACCTACTGGACCGACTGGAAAAAAAGGTTCCTCCGGCCATCGAATAAAAGCGACATTACACTTCGTGAATTGCTTTCACATCAGTCGGGCCTTGTCCCTTTTATTGGGTTCTACAGAAATACAATGATCGGTAAAAACTTGAATACCAAATTGTACAGCACCGTTTTAAACGACAGGTACAATTTGGAAATTGCACCCGGCCTTTTTCTCAAATCCAATTATGAGAAGCAGGTTTACAAGTCGATCAGAAAGTCGCCATTGAAAACAAGGGGGAAATACGTTTACAGTGACCTTTCCATAATTCTGACGCCCCAGATTGTCACCAAACTGTCGGGAATGAAATTCACCGATTACCTTGACCAGAATTTCTACCGTCCATTAGGCGCAACCACAGTTACCTATCAGCCATTGCAGAAATTCCAATACGATCAGATTGTCCCGACCGAATACGATTCATTGTACCGCAAGAGGTTAGTTCATGGCACCGTACATGACGAATCGGCTGCTGTGTTTGGAGGGGTTGCCGGTAATGCGGGGTTGTTTGCTTCCGCGAACGATCTTGCCAAATTGGTACAGATGTACGTCCAATATGGCACCTATGGAGGCAAACAATACCTCAAACGATCGACGCTCGAAACGTTCAACAAGGTCCAGTATCCGCCAACCAACCGCAGGGCACTTGGGTTTGATAAACCGTTGATCGACAACCAGAAATACGATAAGGAAAAAGCTTATCCGTGCCAGAGTGCTACCCCCGAAAGCTTTGGACATTCGGGTTTTACCGGCACATTTTTCTGGGCTGACCCGACCAATGGTTTGATCTATATCTTCTTGTCGAACAGGGTTTATCCCACCCGCGCAAATAACCAAATAAGTGATTTGAATGTAAGGACCGGGATTCTGCAGGTAATGTACGAGGAGATTGCGGCAGGGAAAAAGTAGGAAGGCGAAAGGGAGTGATGGTGTGATATGGAGAGGGAGAGACTAAGACAAAGAGCAAGGAGCATCGGGCAAATCTTTCAGTAATTGACTTTCCATTCTTTTGGCACGAACTCTTTGTCGTTCATGATCTGTACGATGCTCCCTTTTTGCCGCAAAACAAACAAGCCATGTTTGTACGCATACTTGTCGGCATCGTTTTCGACAATAATTCCTGCAACTGCGCCGTATAAGGTAGCACTAGCCATGTTGATCCTTTCGGGTTGCACCTTCTGGATCTTCTCCAATCTGTCCAAATGTTCTTTTACGTCATCGACACTCAACGAACTTTTGACCTCGACTGCAACCGCTATCTGGGAGTTGATCAACAGTAGATCAATTTCATAATATTTTTTGTCACCTATCAGCCCTACTACGTTTTGTAGGGCTGTCTTGATCATGATCCCTTTGTCCTTGAACATCTTGATGATCCGGGGCTTTACCATCTCGGCAACGAACTTCCCCCAGACTCCTGTTACCTCTCCAAGCCGTTTGTTAAAGTCCTTGCGGCTTTTCTCAGATTCCTTCTGGCTTCTTTTTAGGCTCTCGTTGAACTCCTTATGTCTGCTTTCAAATTCAATTCGGCTTTTTCTTAAGCTTTCATCGAACTCCTTATGTCTGGTTTCAAATTCAATACGGCTTTTTTTCAAACTTTCGTCGAATTCGAGCCGACTTTTCTCAATTTTCCGGTCCGATTCCAACATTCGTTCGTGGAACTCTTTTGCCTGTCTGTCAAGCAGATCCAATATATCCTGTTTTGTCAATTCAGTTCTCATTTTTTAGAATGTTCATTAGACCAAATATACGAAATTTTTTAATGAAAAATGGCGGTTGGTGCGGACATGGTAGGGGCGGACCTGTGTGTCCGCGCCCTTTTCCTTTTTATACGCCCAATACCGGTAACCGTTGGGTGGACATGGTTAGGGCGGACACATCGGTCCGCCCCTACAAGGTTATTATTGACGCGATTGGAAATCGCATGACCCACAGGTCAATATTCGACCTTCCATTCTCTTGGCACGAACTCTTTGTCGTTCATGATCTGCACGATGCTCCCTTTTTGTCGCAAAACAAACAAGCCATGTCTGTAAGCAAACTTATCGGCGTCGTTTTCGACAATGATGCCGGCAACCGCGCCGTATAGGGTGGTGCCACCCATGTTGATCTTTTCGGGTTGCACCTTCTGTATCTTTTCCAAACGTTCCAAATGTTCCTTTACATCTTCGACACTCAACGAACTTTTGACCTCGACCGCAACCGCTATCTGGGTGTTGATCAACAGCAAATCAATCTCATAATATTTTTTGTCACCAAGCAGACCAACAACGTTTTGTAGGGCTGTCTTGATCATGATCCCTTTGTCCTTGAACATTTTGATGATCCTGGGCTTTACCATCTCGGCAACGAACTTCCCCCATGTTCCTGTGACCTCGCCAAGCCGTTTGTTAAAGTCTTTGCGGCTTTTCTCGGATTCCCTCTGGCTCCTTTTTAGGCTTTCGTTGAACTCCATTCGGCTTTTTATTAAGCTTTCATCCAGTTCAATTCGGCTTTTTTTTAAGCTTTCATCCAACTCCAACCGGCTTTTCTCGATTCTCGCATCGAATTCCAATCGGCTTTTCTCCATTTTCCAATCCGATTCCAACATCCGTTCATGGAACTCTTTTGCCTGTCTGTCAAGCAGATCCAATATATCCTGTTTTGTAAGTTCCGTTCTCATCTTGTGAAGTTTTCATTAGACCAAATATACGAAATTTTTATTGAAAAAGTGCGGTTGTGTCGGACATGGTAGGGGCGGACCTGCGTGTCCGCCCTGTTCCTTTTTAAATGCCCATCCCGATCATCGTTGGGATGGACAAGGTTAGGGCGGACACATAGGTCCGCCCCTACAAGGTTATTATTGATGCGATTGGAAATCACCTGACCCACAGGTCAATATTCGACCTTCCATTCTCTTGGCACGAACTCTTTATCGTTCATGATCTGTACGATGCTCCCTTTTTGCCGCAAAACAAACAAGCCATGTTTGTACGCATACTTGTCGGCATCGTTTTCGACAATAATTCCTGCAACTGCGCCGTATAAGGTAGCACCAGCCATGTTGATCCTTTCGGGTTGCACCTTCTGGATCTTCTCCAATCTGTCCAAATGTTCTTTTACGTCATCGACACTTAACGAACTTTTGACCTCGACCGCAACCGCTATCTGGGAGTTGATCAACAATAAATCAATTTCATAATATTTTTTGTCACCGATCAGCCCAACCACATTTTGCAGGGCGGTCCTGATCATGATCCCTTTGTCCTTGAACATTTTGATGATCCGGGGCTTTACCATCTCGGCAACGAACTTCCCCCAGACCCCTGTTACCTCCCCAAGCCGTTTGTTAAAGTCTTTGCGGCTTTTCTCAGATTCCCTCTGGCTCCTTTTTAAAATCTCATCGAATTCCATCCGGCTTTTTTCAAATTCCAACCGGCTTTTCGCCATATTCCGGTCCGATTCCAACATCCGTTCATGGAACTCTTTTGCCTGTCTGTCAAGCAGATCCAATATATCCTGTTTTGTCAATTCAGTTCTCATTTTTTAGAATGTTCATTAGACCAAATATACGATATTTTTTAATGAAAAATGGCGGTTGGTGCGGACATGGTAGGGGCGGACCTGTGTGTCCGCCCTAATCATGTTTTTATTGACGCGATTGGAAATCGCATGACCCGCAAGTCCGCCTCAACAAGATTATTTTATCTTTGCGAATGGAAATCACATGACCCCCAGGTTCAAAGCAAACCTTCCATATCGTTCACACGAATAATATCCTCAATATATTCGCAATATATTCGACAACCTTGAAGTGTTACATGTGTCCACGTTCGTCCCAAATTGGCCTTTTTCAGGTTCTGTGCGACATCCAAAGTATCCGTTTTGCAATTCCGATACAAAAAACCAAAAAACAGTTAAAAAAAGTATTAATATTTATTAACATTCTAATGTTTCGCACTTGATCTCAGGTTTTAACAGTCAATCGATTGAAAAAATTGTCTAATTTTAAGATACAGATTATCAAGGCTATATGTTTTCCATTTTTATTTATGCCGCTTCGTCTATCTCTGA
>Ga0209083_1000128_pt1 | contig 114444 bp, 161 predicted proteins | sample AM7aDNAmetaG_FD_184132 | JGI IMG/M metagenome (GOLD analysis project Ga0209083, IMG submission 184132) | Freshwater microbial communities from Finland to study Microbial Dark Matter (Phase II) - AM7a DNA metaG (SPAdes) (version 3) | ecosystem: Environmental > Aquatic > Freshwater > Lake ...
TATGTCATCTGCGCGGACTGCCAGCGCAAGAACAGTGGAGATTCACGATGACCAACTGGAAAGAAATGCAGTACACCAATCATGGTGGCACAGCGTGGGTTCGTAAGGATGAAGCAGAAGCCTTTTTAACGAGTGAAAAAGAAGTCTCCTCCGCAGCAGAAAAGGCTCTCTACGCACTGGAGCCAAGGCTACATCTCCTAGAGGACCGGCTGCACGAAACGGAAGCTTATCGGGACCAGTGGCTAACGGCATGGCAACAGGCTGAGGCTAAATATGAGCGTCTTCGGGAAAACCGCAGCGAGATTCTTGACAGCGCGTGGAACACTGCAAATGAGCGGGCAAAAGAGTTAGAGGCACGCTGCGCAGAGCAGGAGCGTCTTTTGGAGCGGAACCGGGAAGAGTTTGAGAAGGACGCAGCGGAGCACGGCATTCCAGCCCTGCTTGACCGCATGGGTTTTGATGGCCTTGGTAATGAGGTAGTGGACTTATATAAGCGCATCAAGACACTTGAGGGGGATGTTGCCCGTCTAGAAAAGCAGCGGGACCGCGCAGAGAAGCGGGCCGACAGCATAGCGTTAATCTACCGGGACCGCATGAACAACGACGATTGGGAAGTATTCATTGCAGCAGACGGCGAGCCTGCTCTGCGGCAAGTCGATTATAAGAAGCGGGACGCAGCTCTAGAAGCTCGTTACGTTGAATTGGTTGCGAATAATGCAGTCCTGCAAGAGGCGCTAGTCGACTTCTGCTATGGAAGCCATCAAGAGCGAAGTTGCGGGGGTTGCAGGTTCTGGAAGGACTTTGACCCGCCGGACCCACATGGTATACGTCACTGGTGCAACAGACAGCCCGGCGTTTTCGTCACACCAAAAACGTTTTCCTGTAACCGCTGGGAGGAATCCAGCTATGAGTAGAACTATAACCGGTATAACCAGTACCACCTGTTCCTGCGGCATGACCATTCCGCCCTATGCCATACACGAGTGCGATTACAACGCTAAAGAGATAGTTCTGCTGACCGAGGAGATTGTTAGAGTAACAACGGAGCGGGACTCCCAATATGACGATAATGTGGAACGCATTGCGGCGCAGGGAAAAGCTGAGTTTCAGGCGACACAGCTGGAAGCACAGGTCTCTCGCCTCAAGTGGATACTGAATTTCCTCCGCACCGGAGCAGCTTCCCGTGAAGTGCTGCAGGCAGAGGAGTCCTACGCACAGACACATGTGACACTACAGGACCTGCTATGAGGCTTATGCACACTTGCGGTGCGGCTTTTCTAGTTCTCGGCATTGCCGGGGTGCTCTATGGGGCTTTCTTGGAGAATGCCACCAAAGGCATTCTCATGTCTTGTGCAGGTCTCTTGCTCGTCGTCTGCGGCGTCGTTTGCTATACAGCAGCTGATTACTGATGTCACTCATAGAAGACGCACAATATTACCAGACCAGAGTTCTGCAAGGTCTTTTCAGCGTAGCAAACACGGAGCAGGAGAAGTCCTTCCGCGTAAGAGAGTTCACTTCCGCTCTCCACGAGGAGCATTTCACCGGTAAGAACCAAGCTCTTTTCAATCTTATCAACAGATATTTCTTTCTCACCTACGCCCTCATCACAGCACACGACCTTATTGATTCCATACGGGCGGACGAAGAGGCCACAGAGGCAAAGGTCTATGAGTATCAGTCCCTACTTTCTACGCTACGCTATGGTGATGAAGTGCTTGTCAACCCAGCTGTTGCCAAGTCTTTTCCACCCACCAAAAACACCTACCTGACAGACCCTGAATTCACTTACGCCATCAAGCGCCTGAAAGAGCAGACACAGATAGACCTCTTCGGCGTTTCCCTCTCTGACTCCATGCAGATTTTGGTCAACGGAAAAACAGTGGAGAAGAAATTCCTTAAAGGCTTTGATGACGCTCGCCTCTATTACGCAGAGAAGCTTATAGATATCGAGCATGTAGGAGGAGAGGAACTACCAGCTGGAACAGTTCAGGATGAGAAAGAAGAGATAGAACAGGAATACGCCCTAGCAAAGAACGGCACTACCCGAGACTTCTCCGTACTTACAGGAATCAGAGAGATAGACGACGTCACTGGCGGAGGCATGCCGGGAGAGATGTGGTTTCTGACAGGCTACACCGCAGAAGGAAAAACAACAGAGTGTATCAATGTTGCTTACAATGCAATCATGAATGGTCAGAATGTCTTTTTCGGTACAGCAGAAACACTTCGGGCTCAAGTTCGTAGGAGATTGATAAGCAGACACAGCGTAAACCCAAAATTTAACTCCCCAAGAGGAATCGCCGGAGATGAGGTAAAAAATGGTAAACTTAGTGTAGAAAATGAAATACTGTTTCATGATGTAGTAAATGATTTAGTGTCTAACACAGACTATGGTAGATTCAAAATAGCGCAGATACCTAAAAGATGCACAGTAGACTTCTATTCGGCTTTACTGGCAAAGTACGAGTCTGAGTTCCATATACACATGGCGGTTTGGGATGAGCTGAGACTCGCTGGCGTAGGTTACAGAAGAAGTAACCGTAGGGAAGAGTTGAACGATATCATCACAGACGCTAAGCAGATGGCTGTTAACCACAGGCATCATAACGGTACTGTGGGCGTACTTCTCTTAGCCCCCTACCAAGTTTCTAGAGAACAGTGGAAACGTGCTGTGGAAGCGCAGGCGTACACTAAAGACTGTTTGGCAGAAACTTCTGAGGCAGAGAAGACAGCAGACCTTATCTGGTCACACCTTCAGATTCCAAACGTTCCGGGATTACGCTGCCAGATTCTTAAGTACAGAGACGGGTCAGACCGTTCTCAGGACTTCACCTTGGAGTGGAAGCCAGAGAACTGTTACATCGGTTCTATGACTTCAGCCCACGCCGACCTTCTATTGGAGTAACTATGGGTGGAACCAAACCTATTACGTATAAGCGTGTCGTCTACGAAGCAAACGTAGAGAAGGGTATTGACCCTGAGTGCTGGGAGTGCACTAGTCACAAGGGGCGTACTGACAGAGGCTATATCATGTTTAACCGGCAGGGTTTCCGGCGTATGCACCGCTACATTTACGCGCAGGTGTACGGAGAACAGCCTGATGTGGTGGAGCACAAGTGTGGTAATCGTATATGTATTAACCCGGAACACTTGTTTGGAATGACTAAAGAAGAGGCAATTAGGCAGGCTCCGCCCGCGCGACAAGGCCGTCCGCCAGTTCACTATTGTCATACGCCTACCCACGCCCTGAGCCCAGAACAGGTGAAAGAGGCCCACTGCCGATTGGCTCAGGGCACTAAAATAGCAGAAGTGGCCCGCATAATGGGGCTTGACCGTCGCACGATGACTTCGCTGGCCGCAGGAGAGACTTACCGGGAGGATGATAATGGATGACCTGTCTGCGATAAAGGAGCAGGTGGGCATCTATGCGGTACTGGCAGACTACCACGTGGAGTTTTACGGTGGGGGCACTCCTGAGCAGATACACTGTCCGTTTCATTATCCAGACACGAATAGAAGCTGCAGAGTTTACCCAGACACTGATTCTTTATACTGCTTCGTGTGCGACAAAACATGGGATGTCGTCGAGTTCGTCAAGGACAAAGAGGAGTTGTCGTTCGGGGCTGCTGTAGCTTTCGTTAAGTCTAGGTATGGCGTAGAAATATTTACACCTGATTATGAGACAAACCTGTATCGTAACCGCCAGCAGGCTCCAGAAGACGTGAAAGCGTTTGGCACCACTGTCGAACAAATGTTCATTAGTGACGCCAACCGCTTGACAGACGGAAACCTGTTAAGTATACTGTCAGAGTATAATAAATGTCTCGCTCAGAAGGACGACATGCCGGTGTGGACGGTAGAACATCTGAAAGACTGGCGTGAAGCCTCTCTGCGAATACTTGCTAATGCTTTGATTGGAGTTTGAGAATGGATAAACGCCTTATTCAACCGTTGGAGGGGTATATGGCTATCCCAGAGATAGTCAAGACTCTTGGGCTTTCACGGGCTCGTATTCATCAGTTGGTTGAAGAAGACCGCTTCGACGTAGAGGATTTGCGGGTTGTCGGAGACAAGCGTCTGATTATCATCAGAAACGCTGCTGTGTATAAGCAACTACATGTTCAGCAGGAGCGTGCCGACCGTATTGCGGCTGACAGGGCGGCTGAGGAGCAGCGTATCGTGGCTAGGATGGCTGTAAAGGCTGCAGAGCATGCTACTCAAGATGGTAGGCTGGCAGAGGAAAATGCCGCCGCCGCTGCGAAGGGCGAGCAAGCTTCTTCTGAAGTTATTGCTGATAATGAGGACTCACAGGTATAATATGAAGAGTGGCCGGGCGTTGCTCCTTCGCCTAGCCATAGCACCTTAGCCAGCTTGCTGACAGCTACTACTGGCTTCGAGTGCGGAAGAAGGCGGCGGCGCGTAAACCCTCCCGGTAGCGCTGCCGCCTCTTTCATTTTGTGGGGACCATTCCGGGATTTTTTGCGGGAAACGGGACTATTCCGGGATTTTTTCGCAAGTTCCGGACTATTCCGGGATTTTTTCGCAGTTTGACGGCTCGCTGCTAACCTATTTGTGAACGTGAACACAATCACAAGGTAGCACGAATCGCCGCGAGCTGGCCTGTGGTCGTGCTAATCGCTGCGCGCCGCAGGCGCGCTGGACGAATGTCCTGCTCAGGAGCTTGACGCGCGTGTAGAATGTGTGGTACAATATAGCCCTTCGGATAAGCTAGTCTGAAAACGCGGTGTGGGGGGACTTGAAATCTTTACATATGTCTGCTTGACTTTTGGACAGCGGGTGTGGTATACTCTTGTAGTCAGCTAGAGAGAGGAGAACGAAAATGAAGTTCCGTCTGGACGAAACACGCAAGTTTGGCATCGAGATTGAGCTTACGCTCCCGCATCGTTCTGCCACGCTTGCTTCACGCCTCGGTGCGGTCGGTATCGACTGCTACGTGGAAGGCTACAATCATCGTACCCGTGACTACTGGAAGATTACTTCCGACGCGACCGTGCACGGGGGCGACGGGTATTCCCCCATGGAGCTTGTGTCACCTCCGCTGCAAGGTCGTGACGGGCTGGCTCAGTTGGAGACTGTCTGCGCCGTGCTGGCCGAACTTGATGCTAAGGTGAACAGGTCGTGCGGGCTGCATATCCACCATGACGCTAACGACCTTGACATAGAGGCGTGGAAGCTCGTGGCCAAGTGCTACGTCAAGCACGAGAATACCATCGACCAGTTGATGGCTCCCTCGCGGCGTGGCAACGGTAATCAGTGGGCGCGTTCCCTGCGTAACTCCTACATCGGTAACACGGTAGCGGAGGTGTTTGCCCGTATCGACGCCTGTAACGATAACTGGAGCATCCAGAACGTCTTTCGTACGCGCTACGTAAAGTTGAATCTGGAGGCGTCTGCTGTTCATGGTACGATTGAGTTCCGCCAGCATCATGGCACGACGAACTTTGCCAAGATTGCCGCGTGGACTTGCTTGACGCAAGGTTTTGTGACGCGCTCTGTGGCGCACAAGCCTGTCATGCTGCGCACGTCGGACAAGCCGTTCGATTCGTTCATGTGGCAGGTCGACGCCCCGGCGGCGCTGCGTCGTTACTTCTGGACGCGCTATCTGCGCAACGGTGTGGTGGAGGGCGACGCGTCTGACGCGGTGCCGATTCTCAACGGTGAGATTGCCCGCCAGACGCGCGGACCAAATAGCCGCACAGCGGCTCAAAGGGCCGAAGAGGCGTCTGTGGTGCCGCAGGACCGTTGCGTCGCTCAGACGGCTCCTGTGTTCGATATAGAGGCATCTACAGGTCAGGTCCGTATTGTGGTGTCTCCTGTAACGGGTTTCTCTGGGGCGACGTACACGATTAGCACGGGTACGTCTAACGTCGCCGGGGAAGTTTGGACACAACTGGCAGACTCCGCACGCTTCACTACAGACCAGATGGTGCGGCTGTACGAACTTCTAGAGGAAGCGCAGGTGGTTTCGTGATAAGCATAACGGTACACGATAATGGCCGTGTCTACAGCGGCGACTCTTGGGAGACTGTGCTGGTCCATTTACACAAGGACCAGCTAGTCCCCGAGAAGACGGAGCTGCGCTATATGCGAGCCGTGGCGCGGCGCACGAAGATGTGGAACGGCTCGCTAATACGCTGTAGCAACCCGGAGTTGTTCTTCCGTGACTTGGAGGAACAAGGGCTTATCGCTATAAACGTGCTTCAATAGCTTGACTTTAGTCGAGCTATTTGCTATACTGTAACAGTCAACAAAGGAGGGTGGTTTAGATGAAACATAAGGGAACGAAGAAGCTGCGTCGTTTGGAACGGCGCGACGCTCTGCGCATCTGGCGCGGAGAGAACCGAGACTCAAAAGTGCGAAGTCTGTATTTTGGCTACGGGTCGAACCTCCATATCGCTCAGATGAAAAGACGCTGCCCCGACAGCGTACCGGTGGTCGTGGGACGCCTCCCGGGGAAGGTTCTTTCCTTCTCCAGCGTTCTCACCATCGAAGACAGCGAGGCGCACTCCACGCTGGGGGCTATCTATGAGGTGTCTGCCAAGGATGAGCGTGAGCTTGACCGCTATGAGGGCTTTCCACGCACTTATTCCAAGCGGTACACTAACGCGGTAGTTCAGGGCGAGCGGCGTGAAGTGTTTTATTACGTGTTGAACAAGCCGTATGCACTTATCACGCCCACGGCTCGTTATTACGAGATAGTGGAGGACGGCTATCTCGATTGGGGTCTTGACCTCACGCAACTGGAGGCCTCCTACCAGCGCGCTTTGGAGGCTGAGAAGGCGCGTCCTGCTAAGAGTACGTACAAGGCCAGCGAGTACACGTGGCAGAAGTCCCCAAATAGTGCGTACACTGTGTCGCCGGACGGCACTATCGACTATTTGGACTACGCACAATTGGCGCTGGACGAAGAGTTCCGTATCGCGTTGAAGAATGATATGGAAGAGGCTTTTCAGTACGACTATAAGAGGATGCAGGGCTGGTGAAATAAAGCACAAGCTTCATTGTGCTTGACTTGTTTGTTGTACTGTGATACACTGTCTTTGTCAGCGACAGAAAGGAGATTTATGGTGGCTTTCTGGATTCTAATGGCTATCTCCGTGTTCATCGGGTGCATGGTAGCCGTGCGCTAGACGCGCTGGCGGGGCGGGGGGCAATCCCCCGCCTTTTCATTTTCCTCTTGCTTTGCAGGGTGTACTGTGCTATACTGTAGTAGTCAGTAAATGAGGAAAGGAGCCTAACGTGCCGAACTACACCGAAAGCGTCGCATACGCGCAGGAGAGGCTTACCCGTATTCAGAGCCGCTACCAGCACCTTTACTCTGCGGATTACTACATCCGTCGTGCGGCTAACTCGTCCACGCGTCGGATGACAAACGTCAATAAGCTCCGCTCGTGGGAGACTGTGCTGCGTGAGGCAGGCCATGAGCAGGCTGCGGATTACTGCCGCCAGCGTTATGAGGGTCTTGAGCGCGGCACTATCACTCCGCCTGTGCGCCGTCGTCTTGCGCGGACAGAAGTTGCCCGTTTTGAGCGTATCCCTAGGAGCGACCCGTATGCCACCGGCCCTGTGTTCGTGGAGTACGAGTTCACTATCGCGGGTGATGACGTATGAGCTTTTTTGAGACAGCAGAAGAGAAGTTCAATCGCCTCTCTCGCGAGAAGGGCTGGTTTGAGATGACAGAACTGGAGCTTTTGGCAGCAGATGTTATCGCGGACCTGCAAACAGAAGCGGCTCAGGCTTTGTCTGACGCGGAGTCGGAGCGCGATGACGCGGAGTCGGAGCGCGATGAGTACGAGAATCAAGTGTGTCGCTTGGAAGACGACTTGCGTGAGCTGCGAGAGGAACAGGCCCCGGATGAGACTACGCAGGACGATGAGGTAGAGTTTCTGAAAGGCCTTGTTTCTGACCTAGAGGACGAGTTGGCAGCTATCGACGCAGCGAGCGCGGCATGATTTTCGCTGCGTCGATAATCCTTGCCGTTCTTGTTGGCATCGGTTGCGCCAAGTCTAGTTCCTGCATGGAAATAATGGGCTTCATCTGCGCTGGCTTTATCATCTTTGTGCTATTGCTTTTGCTAGTCTGACGTGCTATACTGTACTAGTCAGTAAGAGCGAGGAAAGGAGCCTAGCATGTCAGCTTGGATTGTGAGCAAAAAGCATATCGACGTTCTGGTGGCTGGCCTTATTGAGGCCGGGGGTTATAGGCACCGGGGGACGTGGGTTACGGTGACGGAAGAGAACGCCTCTGAGGTCGGTCAAATGCTCTGGCGAGAGAATCATAAGAGCATCAATTACCGTTATAATGAGCGCCAGCGCACTCCTGCCTACACGTTTGAGCTGCCAAAAGAGTACGCTCAGGTAAGCCCTGACAAGTTTCAGGTGGGGCGTCTGTGCATTACTGTTGAGCCGGGTGTGCTTGGTAAGCAAGTGTCCTGCTACAACTACCAGACGTGTGAGCACGCTGCTTATTACCGCAGCCGTGCTTACAGTTGCGTCTGCTCTATTGCCGAGAATCTGATTCGTCAGGTGCCGGGCTACAATGAGGCGGCGTGGGGCGTATGAGCATTGGTAAGTACCAAGTGGTGCTGGACGATGGGCAGTTCTTCTACGTCACCGCAGATGGCCGCTATGCTGCACTGGCTAGGGCTAAGGCGCTAGTGGCAGACTGTGAGATTCACTACCGAGGCGAAGTGCAGAACGGAAACGACAAGTTGGAGAAGGCCCCGTGAGGGGTCTTTTCTTTGTGGGAGTTTGGGAAACATTTCACAAGCCCTGCTGGCCTGCAGCTCTAATTTATTGTGGAAGTGGGCGTTTATTGCTTGACACCCTTGTTTCAGCTGCTAAAATCTTTTTAGGAGAAGCCTCCCCACAGGAGGCTTCTTACTCTGAAACTCCTCTTGCATTGTGCCGAACAGTGTGGTACAATATCACTTGTCAGCAACGAAAGGAGAACAGGATGAATGAGCCACGTACTCTGAAACTCCCGGTTTTATGCCCCACTTGTGGCACGATTCTCGCCGGTCGGGAGGATGTAGGCACGTACACGGAGGTGGACGGCGTTATCATTTTTGAGGTTACGTGCCCCGGCTGGATTTCTCCGGACTGGAAGTGCTGTAACTCGTTCCGTATTGATGCAGGGCTAGCTCCTGTAGTAGAATACGTCAAACGGTAACGCTGGAGTGGTGGAACGGTATACACGGGAGTCTCAAAAGCTTCTGGCCGCGAGGTCGTGAGAGTTCAAATCTCTCCTCCAGCACCAAAGCTTAGGCTGAGGCTGTCATGAGTGGGACGAGCGGACTGTAAATCCGTACTCTAGCGGGTCTGATGGTGCAACTCCATCCCTCAGCACCAATGTGAGGTTTTTTGTACAGGTACAAAATGATAAAGCTCCCAGACGGAACGACCAAACTTGAGCATCGGCTTGTCTGGGAACAGCATTATGGGCCTATTCCACCGGGTGGTGTGATTCACCATAAAAATGGTGACGGCAGGGACAACCGCGTCGAAAATCTTGAATTGATGCAGCGCGCATCCCACTCTAGCCTCCATATGGAAGACCCCACAGCCGCACAGCGGGAGGCTTCTCGCAAAAATCTTGTAGCCCATAATTTTCAACGTAGGCGAAAGGCCCTTGACGGTAAGGTGTTTTGCCCAAGGTGTTCACAGTTTTTGCCTGTGGAGGCATTCAACAAGAATAAGCGCCGTTACCTTGGGTTGCAGGACTACTGCCGAAAGTGCCAGCACGCCTAAATGGGTAGGTAGCTTATAGATAAAGCCCTAGGTTGTGACCCTAGGCGAAGTCGGCTCGTTACCGACCCTACCCTCCAAGTGTTATAATGTGAGGCAGCAGAACACTGTCTCGCATTTATTTTATGAGGAGGAAAAATGCCGCAGCCAAAACCTAAGCGACGTAGGGCACTAGAGTATAAGAAGGTTTACTACAAACGGAATGTTGACCTTGGTATTGACGCCTATTGTCATGAGTGCACCAGTCATGCCGTTGATTCCTCTGGCTATATAACTTTGGTTCGCGATGGCTACTATAGAGCGCACCGCTGGGTCTACTGGCTCAAGACCAAAGAGAAACCTGAAGTCGTGCTGCACCTCTGTGACAATCGTCTCTGCATCAACCCTGCCCACCTCAAGGGTGGCACGGTTGCGGAGAATAACGCAGATATGCAGGCAAAAGGTAGAGATAACTTCTTAGGTGCCCCAAAGAATAATAAATGGAATAGGTCATTCTCAACTGCTCAGGTCAGAGCTATGCGAAACTACAGAAGTGCTGGTTGGACAAATGCTCGTATAGCAAAAGTGTTTGGCGTTACTGCACATGCTGTGTCAGAGATAACTTCAGGTAAGCGATACGGAGATGTTAGATGACCAAAGAGATTCAGCTTACGCAAGGTTTTGTGACTTTAGGAGTTCTGCTCCGCAGAAACCCCCGTACTTTAGTGCGGGGTTACCGGTTCCGGGGTATTTCGGGATTTGTTCGCAAGAGCTGGGTGTGCCTTGCCTATAGCCCCCTGTCTGGGGCCGTAGTTCCGGTACAAGCATTATACACCCTCGCTTCACGTATGTCAATAGCAACTTTGCTTGTAGCTTGTGCAATATTTAACAAGTCGCCGCAGGCTCAGAGCTTGTGCAGACTGTGAAAGATGAAGCTTGCAACCTGTGCCGCACTGTGCTATACTTCTCCTTGTCAGCAAACGAGTGAGAGGAGCAAATCATGCGTAAGGGCCTGAACGTTGAGGTACGTAAGGTGAAGATTGACGAGGCGCGCACCTTTGGTGTCGAGATTGAGTTCGCGGCTCCCTTCGACATGGACGACATGGAAACTGCGCTTGAGCGCGCTGGCCTGCACGTCTACGCCGAGGATTACAATCACGTTGACGCTAGCTATTGGAAAATAGTCGAAGATTGCACGGTGCAGGACGATTGGGAGACTGGCAATGAGTATCCTATGGAACTCGTCTCGCCGCCGCTGAGTGGCCGTGCTGGCCTTCGCGAGCTTGAGGTGGCGCTGGATACCTTGAACTCTTTCGGATGTGCTGTGAACCGCTCCTGCGGCTTGCACGTTCATCACGATGCGAACGACCTTGACCTTGAATCGTTCCGTATCCTTACAAAGGCGTATGTCAAGTACGAGGACACGCTGGATATGCTGGTATCCGAGGACAGGCGTGGAGACTTTCACGCGTACACGCAAGGGCTGCGCCGCAGTGAGTACACGGAAAAGCAGCTTTTCCGGATGATTGAGCGTGCGCCCGATACCCGGAGCCTGTATCGCATTTGGTCGACGCGATATGTCAAGCTCAACCTTGACAGCCTGCGTGTGCATGGGACGGTAGAGTTTCGCCAGCACGAAGGCTCGCTGGACGTTGCCGAAATCGTGGCGTGGATTAGCCTCACGCAGGGTCTGGTGAGCCGCGCCGCAAAGAAGGTGAAGGTGACACTCCGCGAGGCGCGGAAGCCGTTTGATAGCCTCGCATGGACGGCTGGGGCGTGTGCCAGTGTAGAGCGCCACTTCTGGAACAAGTACAAGCTTGCTTGCTGACACAAGCAAAAAGGCCAACCCTCCGGGGTTGGCCTTTTCTTTGTTCACGCTTGTGCAAAGTTTCACAAACGCACGCGAGTCGCACGAATCGCCGCAGGCTCATGCAATATTTCACAAGATTATCCTTGACACCTAGAGCTGTAGATGCTGTGGAGCTTGAGAAATGTTTCACAAGGCCCCAAGCAAAATAGTTCTTGACTTATATACAGAGAGCTGCTATACTTCAACAGTCAGCAAACGAAAGGAGCTATGTGAACAACATCAAACTGGAACCTGAGATTCATCCGCACATCTACTTCGGGTACGGGTCTAATCTGGACATGGAGGCCATGCGCCGCAGGTGTCCTAGCTCGTCCCCTACTTGTGCCGCTACCCTGCCGGGGTACAGGCTCACGTTCTCCGGGGTCTTGACCATTGAGAACAATCATCCCGGCGAGCATGTAGTCGGCGGTCTTTTCCACGTGACAGAAAGAGACATCGCTTCTCTGGACGGCTATGAGGGGTTCCCACACCTCTACATCAAGCGGTATACCCATGCCGTTATCGCAGGACAGCGTGAAGAGGTCTTCTACTACGTCATGCCTGAGGGGGAGTTTCAGGTTTCCCCGCCATCGCAGTTCTATTACGACATCTGCAAACAAGGCTACAAGGACTTCGGTCTGGACCTAGCAGAGCTTGACGCTGCCGTGGACCGCGCTCACGTGGAGTATGCCGCACACAACGCTGGGCGTAGGACTGGTGGCCTCTACGGAGACACTTCGCCTGTGGTTGACCTGTCAGCAGACCTAGACTGGACGAGAGATTGAGCTTGACTCTGGTCTAGGTATGTGCTAGTATCAAGAGGTCAGCAAACGAGTGAGAGGAGAAAAGCATGCGTAAGATGGAGCTGCGTGACCCGGTAACGAGAGCAACGGTGCTTATCCACGAGGCCGAGAGCCTGCTTGGCTCCTACGCTGTGTCAGCTTCCGACCGCGAGGATTCTGTCACGGCTTCTGAGGCCGCTGGTCAGCTGGAAGACATCCGCCTGTCTCTGGAGAGTGGCTTTGGGCTGTTCTGTGTCTGAGTATCCGTATCGCGTAACGTGGGAGACTGAGCTTGACGCTGAATCCCCTGAGCAGGCGTGGGCTGTAGCAGCGGACATCTTGCGCGGCTGTGTGAAAGATGAGTCTTTCACGCTAGAGGTTGGTCCTCCTGACTCTACCTTGGAGGAGAGGATAACGGCGCTGGAAGAGATGGAGCGTATGCTGTGCAAGATTGCGCTTGAGCTGCCAGCACGGTTCGCTGACGCTGATTCCAAAGGCGTACGTGAGTTCTCCTGCATGGTTTGGGGCTACAAGCTTGTTTACTACAAGACAGAGACGAGCGGTAATCTCTGGCAAGCGTATGTTTCAGACACGGCATCGGCCCCGAGTGCTACGGTCGGCTGACGGATAGCGTGCACGAAACACGCAACTGGGCCGCTGCACGGGAGTACAGTACGAGGCGGACCGCAATCTTCTAAAAGTTTACCGCGTCGCTTGCTGGCACAACGCGCGGCGGGGGAGCTGGGAGCCGAGCCCAGCTCCCCTTTTTCACTCCCCATTTTGTGCAAAATTTCACAAGCGGCTGCCGCGCAGGAAAAGTGCCCTGCGTGCTACTTGGGCTGGGACTTGTGAAAATAATCACGAGGTGTCAAGCAAAGTTTATCTTGACTCGTGTGTATGACTGTGTTATACTTCGTTTGTTGGGAGGATGCGGCAGGCACGTAGTACTCATACGAACGCTCTTGTCCTCCCTCAAATTTTGTGGGGACGAGAATGGTATCGACATGGGGAAATGCTTGATGAGCGCCCCCGTGGACGCGGGTTCGATTCCTCCGCCTAGGCGCTAAAGTTTAGAGGCCGGGGGTCATGGCTTGGCGAGGTTGGTTGCAACCCAACCTATACAGAGTTCGAATCTCTGCCCGGCTTCCAAGTTCGCAGAGGCGTAGCTTAATGGAAAGCGACGGTCTCCAAAACCGTTAGATATAGGTTCAACTCCTGTCGTCTCTGCCAAATCCTTGACTTTAGCCTAGCTATGTGCTAGACTGTACTTGTTGGCCAGACTCTCCGGGCAAGGCATGTCGTGAGTCTGCATAGTGGCTCATGGGGGCTACCAGCTGTCAACTCTGGTGCCGTAAGAAAGGTTCCCCGCAGCCGGGTAGAAGGGCGCATGAACGGCTGCCCCCATTAAAAGCGTGGAAGTGTGCCGGGAAATGCCAAGTGGGCGGCGAGGTGGAAGGCATCCATTCTCGTCGCCCATTTCCTATTGCACTATATACTATACTGTGCTATACTTCTTTTGTCAGCAGGAACGAGGGAAGGAGCACTTGTGCCAACTATCTATTTCAACATTTGGTGCACTACGCTTGAGACAGAGGCAGCGGGCGTCGTGCCGTGGCACTATCAGACGACCCAGTGGGAGCGGTACGTCGAGATTCTGCGCCAGCTTGAGACTGGCGAGGATGAGCGCGGCGCACTCGTGACAAACGTAGAAGTGGAGGCGTGGTCATGAAGGAACTCACGCTGGCCGACCACGCCGAGGCGTGGTGGGTCGAGCAGGGAAACCCTCGCCCGCAGCGTGGCACGGCAGCTTGGGAAACAATGTACAAGCTCTGGGTTGAGTTCGCCTTCGCTGATTTTGACACGCCGAAAAGGAGGTCGCATGTTCGATAGTCTAGATACTCCGTATCCCGAGGAAATCGCAGCTTTTGGGGAGCATGGTTGCTTCCCGGCTAGGTACGAGCACGGCAAAGAGGTTTTGGTTGCTGTCTATGAACCGGAGCCTGATAGCGATGGCATCACGGTGCGTGTCTACGCCGAGGCGTGGCCTGCTCGCTTTTACATGGTGCGGGTGCTGGAGGGTACGCCGGAAGAGTGGTCATTGAACACCGGGTCTGGCATGGCCGAGTTCGCTGCCCAGCTTGCTGAGCATATCTCTACAGGGATGCTTGCGCGGCGGTAAACTCTTGACTTCCGTATAGACACTGTGCTATAATCCTCTTGTCAGCAAGAACCGAAGAAAGGAGCACACGTGGCTTATATTGACTTTGACGACGTTGCCTATGAGGACAGCGTATCGTCCGACACCTACGATGAGTCCGAGGCTTTGTGGGAGTACGAGGCGATGGGTTGCGACAGCATGGCTAAGGCCACCAACGCGTCCGTGCTAATCGTGGTCCTGAATGACGGCGAGACATACACGGATATTGAAGGCTGCCGTGTTGTCCGTCTGTCGAACGAACTGGACAGTGAAGACATCGAGGAGGCCCTAAAGGATGCTTACTACGATGGTACGGAAATCCTGCAACTTCTGCCGGGTCATTTCGACCTGATAAAATAGTCCTTGACTCCTGTACAGGACTATGATAGACTTCTCTTGTCAGCAGGGAACGAGGAAAGGAGCTTTCATGCAAACGCCAGCAGAGAAGTACGGACTGACTACGCCGAGTACAGATTGGGGGCGTGATGGCAACGCGTTGTTCATCGTAGGCGCGGTGCGTAGGGCGCTCAAGGACGCGGGCTACCCGCCTGAGGCGCTGCGTGAGTTTGGCGACGAGGCGCTGTCCGGTGACTACGACCATGTTCTTCAGACGGCCATGTTCTGGTGCGATATCGACGCTTCCGAGGACGACGAAGACGAGGACGACGAGGTGGAGTGCGCCCAGTGTGGCTGCACTTCCTACCCCGAGGAAATGAAAACCATCGACGGCGAGTATTACTGCTGGGATTGCCGCGCCGAGGCCGAAGATGACTGATTACGCTGCCATGAACGCGCAGGTTCGGAAGTTCAAAAGCCGTCTGACGCGTCTCAAGAACAAGGGCGACAATCAAGGCATCATCGCCCTGTGGGGTGAGTTCGAGACGTGGTGTAACGAGCATATGTGGCCCGACAACTGGAGACTGTGGGAACGTGCTGCGGATGACGCCGCTCGGGCCATGCGGATTGAGAGTGGCCGATGGTAGGCGGAAGGTTCCGGGAGTATTTCGGGATTTTCTGAGAACTGAAAAGGCCCACGCCCAAAAGCTATCTCTGGGCGTGGGCCTTTATCCAGCCACTTATCCTACCAGAAACCTGTCCGTAAGTCAAGAGGGACTTACTGGTCGCTGCTGGAGCAGAAAAGAAACTTGGCGAAAAGCTTGCACACTGTGCCGGACTGTGCTATACTCTTTCTTGTCAGTCAGTCGAGGAAAGGGGTTCTAAATGTCTACCACGCTTATCGCCACCACCAACACCAAAGAGGCTTTGAAGGCGCTTTATCCCACGGACGACGGTTCTGAGGTTGTCATCACGGACGCGGAAGTAATCGCCGCCGCCACCGACTATCTCGCGATGCAGGAGATGGAGCGCGAAGTCAAGGCTGCGAAGGAATCCGCCGAGCTTATCCTAAAGGCCGCTATCGGCTCGCACGCCGTCGCGACCATCGGAAAGCTTCGCGTCACTTGGAAGGCGCACACGCGGGACGAGTACACGGTTCCCGCCGCTGTGGTCCGTCCTCTGAGTGTCAAGAAAATGTCCACTCCTGACTGACACCGGGAAGGAAAAGCCGCCCTCCGGGGCGGCTTTTCTGTTGCCTACCCTTGTGCAAAGTTTCACAAGCGCATGGCGGTCGCACGAATCGCCGCAGCTTCGCTGCGCTTGCGTACTGTGCCGGACTGTGCTATACTCTGTTTGTCAGTCAGCAAAGGAAAGGAGCCTCGAAATGGCCCGCACTTTTACTTGCCCGTTCTGCGGTGGTTACATCGTCACCGATAAGCAGTTTGGCATCGCCACCTGCCCTGATTGCCACAACACCATGGGCATCGGTGACCTGCAAATCAACCAAAACATCATCGACCGCGAGCACGAGCTTGAGCAGGAGGCCGAGGTTCGCGCCGAGAACGCTTGGCTCACCTATGCCGAGAACGCTGGAGAGTACGCCCCGCGTGAGGAAATGCTCATCGCTAACGACCCGTTCTTTCAGGAGGCCGAGGCTCGTATGCGCGCGGATGTTCTGCTCTTTGAGGCGCAAGAGGATACCGCCGCTCTGCTGCTGGACGGGGGGATGTAAAATACCCCTTGCGTACTGTGCTGGACTGTGCTATACTGAGCTTGTCAGTCAGTCGAGAGAAGGGAGCCAAAACATGAAGCTGCTCACGAAGGCAATCGAGAAGGCCCTGCCGCCCCTGTACGCCAATGAGGACAACCCCGACCCCAACATCATCGTGAAGTTCTTCAACCCCTGCGGAGCGGCCACTTGGTACATCACCGAGGGCCAGTGGGAAGGCGAGCCGACCAACGGCAACCCCGGCGAGGACTTTCTCATGTTCGGCCTGTGTGACTTGGGCATGGGCTACCCCGAGCTGGGCTATGTCAGCTTGAACGAGATGCAGGCTGTCAAGGGTCCGTTGGGTATCGGTCTGGAGCGCGATACCAGCTGGACGCCGGTCCCCCTGAGTTCGGTCCGGTAATCCGGGAGGATTCGGGATTCTACGCCAACGCAAAAGGCACCCCACCGCTAACCCGGTGGGGTGCCCTGTCTCATCCAGCCACCAATCCTATCATATTGCTTGGCGTGTGTCAAGGCGAATCTACAAATCGCTGCCGCTTCGCGGCCTGCTTTGTTCTAGAGGTTGCGCACTGTGCCGTACTGTGCTATACTCTCTCTTGTCAGTCAACGCGTGAGAGGAGCCTACTGTGGAATGTCGGAAGTGTGAGTCAGGCGATACAACGTGGGTTGTGGAAACTACAAGCTCGCAGCCTTACGGAACAGGGTATGACGCCCTCGCCTGCGAATCCTGTGGGGAGCTTTTCGAGGACGACGGCACGACGGCCACGCGCGTATGGGTCGGCCACTGATGGCGCTTCTGACGGCTTTTGAGAAGCCTTTGATGAAGCGCTGCAAGGCTTGCACACACGCTTCGGTGTGTAGGCCGGGGCGCAAGGGTCCGAGCCTGACAACGCTCGAAAAGTGGGACGCGCGCGGCGGCTGCAAGACGCCTAGCGGGGCGTGGGTCGAGCCGGACGGGCGTGACCAGCACGGCTGCCCGTCGTGGCTGCTCATCCTAGGCTTCATCTGAAACAGGCTAGCGGGGCGCGCAAGCGCCCCGCTTAGTTTTGCAAGCCGCCGCCGTTTTCGTGCTGCGTGTAGTTGCGCGAATCGCTGCCGCTTCGCGGCCTGCTTTGTTCTAGAGGTTGCACACTGTGCCGAACTGTGCTATACTCTCTTTGTCAGTCAACGCGTGAGAGGAGCCTAAAACATGGCGGTCAACTGGAATCTCAAGTACACCATCGGCGCGGGTACCACGTCGCTGAACTTCGCGACGAAGGCAGGCGTCGACAACGCCGCCTGCACGGCAGAACGTATCGGTGGCACTAACGTTACCATAACGCCGCTGGGCTGCCCTGCGGTGCCCACGGAAGCCGAGTGCGAGGCAATCCGCGAGCGCCTCGTAGACGAGTACTTCGAACCTCCGGAGTGCTGAGTCCGGGAGGTTTCGGGAAAACAACGCACGAAAAAGCCCCACCATCCGGCGAAGGATGGTGGGGCGTCTTGACCTAGCCATCAATACTATCACGGTGGCCGCATGGTCGCGCAAATCGCTGCCGCTTCGCGGCCTGCTTTGTGGTAAAGCTTGCGCACTGTGCCGGACTGTGCTATACTCTCTTTGTCAGTCAACGCGTGAAAGGGGTTCAGCATGGACGTTCGTTCCAACATCCCGCAGGTGGGCGACGGTATGACCTTGCACCTGTGGAGCGACGCACAGGCGCACACGGTGCGCGCCGTTAGCAAGAGTGGCAAGACCATCTGGCTGTCGCGCGACATCGTGAAGCGCATCAATCAGGATTCCGACACGTTCACGCCGGGCGGCTTCGTGGGGCACACGGAAAACCCGGACGGTCAGAAGTACGGGTACAAGACGGACGAGGACAGCACCCAGTGGGTCAAGGCAACGTGGCGCGACAAGCTGGGCCGCTACATGCTGGCGGGCAACCCTTCACGGGAGCGGGCGTTCGCCCTCTCTCCCGGTCGGCACGAGTGGTACGACTACAACTTCTGAACCACACAGGCGGGGCGCGCAAGCGCCCCGCCTAGTTCCACAAACCGCCGCGAGTCCGGGATGTTCCGGGGCTTTCAAGCAACAGAAAAGACGCCCACCCCGCTACCATCTGGGGGTGGGCGTCTTGACCAGCCACCCATTCTATCACTGTGACAAACAGTTGCACAAATCGCTGCCGTTTTTCGTGTGGTAAAGGTTGCACAGTCTCTCAAGTGTGCTATACTCTCTCTTGTCAGCCAAACGAGTGAAAGGGGTTCAATATGGCCGTGCATCATCGACCGAGCGTGTTCGAGAGTTTGGAGATGGACAGCGTAGACGACATCAACACGGACAGCGAGTATGAGAGCGACATCGCCGCGCTGCTGTCAGGCGTTGAGTACGATGGACCTACGGGCGAGGACGCGCACCTCGAAGAGCAGTTCGAGGACATGGTGTCCGGTACGATGTTCGATTCGATGGATGACTGAGAGGGGGCTGTAATGCTGCGAGACGTTTTCCGCTCACGCGAACGCTGGAAGCCTATCGACTGGTACACCGCCGACAACGGGCGTTCATGGGTGACGTTCGAGGCTGTCAACGATGGTGTTTACCTTGGCGCTGGCGAGTTCTACTCCAGCATGAGAACCGGTTCACGCTGCATTGTCCGTGTGGAAATCTACCATCACGAGCCGTCTGACTCTGACCATGTGTCCTATCAAGTGGCGACGTTGGAGTTTCCAGAGAACAGCGAACACCGCGATGCGGCTGGTCCGTGGCTCCATTGTTACGACGGGCTAGGCTACAAGGGGCTCACGTGCGACAAGTGGCCCATGCTGGTCATAAACTAAAGACCGCGCGCCCGCCCGCTGCCACAGGGGCGGGCGCACTGGCCGCTGCCGTTTCGGGGTGTTTCGGGGTTCTTTTTCACCACGCAGAAAAGGCCCCACGCATGGTGAACTCTCACCATGCGTGGGGCCAGACGGATAGTATACCAAATCCCTCCTGTTATACCCACTAATCGCTGCACGCTTCGTGTGGTAAAGGTTGCACAGTTCTACAGACCTGCTATACTCTCTCTTGTCAGCCAAACGAGTGAAAGGGGTTCAATATGGACTTGCTCGCTACCTTCCCGGTGGAGCGCATCGACAGCCTGCATGACGACCTTAACAGCATGATGCGCGCCATACCCGTCGGGTATCAGAGCACGCTCATTGAGGCCATGATGCTGTGCGACACGGTCAAGTTCGAGCATCGTGACGCCTCCGCTGGGGCTGCCCTGTGCCTGCACGACCTTGTGGCCAATGACGCAGAGAAGCTTGGCTATACGGTCGAGGCGGTCAAGCGCTGTACAGACGGCACCGTGGTCGTGCTGGCGTGCGCCAAGCCTGATAGGGTACAGCCGTGGGTAACGTGGTGCTGGGAAGAGAACGGCGGATTCCGCTGGGGGAACTACTACCGGCATGAGGGCAACGCCGAGGCCAACTTCGAGAGGCGTTGCAGAAACTACGACTGAGCGCCGCGCGCGACCGCCCGCTTACACAGGGGCGGTCGCGCTGTCCGCTGCCGTTCCGGGGTTTCTTTTCACCACGAAGAAAAGACCCCACGCATGGTGAGCGTTCACCATGCGTGGGGTCGAATGGATAGTATACCAAATCCCTCCTGTTATACCCACTAATCGCTGCACGCTTCGTGTGGTAAAGGTTGCACAGTCTGTAAAGTGTGATATACTTCTCTTGTCAGCAAGCAAGAGGAGGTGATACCAGCATGACAGCAAACCCCGACAGCGCGATGAACCCCGATGGTACGTTTGATGACACGGCGTATCGTATGATGCTCATCGCCAAGAACAAGCGCGCCGCTAGCCGCGAGCGCAAGGCACAGGACAAGCTCAATGAGCGCCCTGTACTCCGCCAGTTGTTCCGCCGTTCCGGCAACTGACAGCGCCAACAAAGAAGCCAGCCCACAAACACTGTGGGCTGGCTTCTGCCTGTTCATGTTATCACACATGCCACACGGTCTTGCTAGTCGCTGCCAGACGCGCCGCCACGCACGCGGTAGCGGATACCGCGTGCGTGGCGGTTTCGGGATTCTAGAAGTCTACCAACTCCTCGCCGCAAGCTCCGCAGCGGGGGGCATACTGGTCGACTCCGCCCCGGTCATTGTCGACTTCCGACACGAGGTCCCCGAAGTCGCTGGCGAAGATGGGGTGGAGGGTGTTACCCTCGCTGTCGGCGTACTCGACGGCCTGCCAGACGTCATCCTTCCAGCCGATGAAGCCGATGCCCCGGCTGTGTATCATCTGGTCCGGGGCCAGCTCGTACTTCTGCTGTACGAACTTGATAGCGCAGTCGACGCAGTGGATATCGGCTTCGTAGGTGTAACCGATAATCTCAAAAGCCCTCATTCCGGGAGTCCTTTCCTAGCGGGTTGAAAAGGCTGGGGGTCGCACTCCCCCAGCCGTTCCGGGATGTCTAGAGTAGGCTGGCCGTGATGTACGGGTTGCGGTTGAGAACGCCGACGAAGTAGTCAAGCATTCCGGGTCCGGGCTGCGAGTGGTAGACGGTGGTGGGTTTGTTCAACCCGGTGTGGTGGTTGGCTTCTGAGGAGGTGAACAGGCGGTTGACATAGTAGCTTTCAACCTCCACCGCGTCCAACTTGACGCTGTGCCAGCACGCGCCATAGTTGTCTCGCTCCGTCACGAGGTCGGCATCCTGTTCCGGGACTTGGTACAGAGTGTAGTTGCAGGCGGTTTCCCACGACCGCTTGTCTTCATGCGCGAGCACGTGAACTTTGCCCACGACTTCCGTTGCCACTATTTTACGCTCCACAGTACCTCCAGATTTCGGGATTTTATGCTCCTGCTCACGCGTGTGTTTCGTGTGGCACCTCCAGTTCTCTCGACGTAGGGACAGTGTATCATGCGCCCCAGACAGGCTCACTAGTCGCTGCGAGCCCTGCGGCCACGCATCCGTTAGTGGACACGTGGCCGCAGGGTTCTGGGATTAATTCCAGTTACAGGTTGGGCAGTAACCGTATTCCTTATCTCCGCACGTAGCACACGGGTTGTAGTCGGCGTCCCACTCCGACTTCGGGATGTTCTCTTTGTTCTCATCCCTGTAGCAGAACCACCCGATGATTCCGGCCCATGTCATCAGGACGAGCACTGCGACGTACATTCCGGGAGTGTGAGCGGGAATGGTGAAGTCTGCGACGAGAGCACACACAAGCCAAGCACCGATGTTTACGAATATCACAGGGTTCCTTTCGTTCGGGGAGTGCGGAGGCTGGGGGTCGCACTCCCCCAGCCATTCCGGGACTTTATCGGCAGTCTTCGCTGGCCTCTTCGAAGAGGTCGAACGCTAGCACGACGGCGTGCTCGTGCGCGTCTCCGACGTCACCGGAGAGCGTGGAGAGGTCGACCAGCGCTGCTTCCAAGCGTTCGGCCGCTCGCTCATACACGGCCAGTCCGGGGCTTCTCGCCACGTTGAGAAAGTCGGTGGCCGCGTTCGTGACACGGACAATCCGGGCTTCGGTGGAGATAACCGCGTTATCCGTCGCGATTATCAGGGCCGATACCGCTGCCAGATGCTTCAAGATGTAACCTCCATGTTTCGGGATTCTACGAGACTGCCAGCGCGGGTATGTCTTGCTCAACCTCCTGTTCGCTTGATGTAAGGAAAGTTTACCATATGCCCCCTATGGTCGCACGATTCGCTGCGATTTCTGCGCCACCGCATCCGTTAGTGGATGCGGCAGCGCAGATTCCGGGGTCTAGAGCAGGATGATGCGGACTGCGTGAGGCGGCGTGATGGTCGGGACGGTCTCGCCGTAGTACCAGACGTTCGCCTTGATTTCGGCCTGCTCTGGGCTGCTGGCTATGACTGTCGTGCTGGACGTGCCCTCGAAACTGTCGTCCGTTCCAGGGTCTGTAAACTCGACTTGGTAGCCGTGAAGGGCCATGCTGTTCCTTTCGTTAGGGGAGGCCGGGGAGTCGCACACTCCCCGGCCATTCCGGGGTTTTTAGTCCTCCGCGTAGGCGGAAGGTATGCGGTCGTCACAGTTGTCGCAGTACAGGGATGCGTCCTCGTAGTTCACGTCCGCTGCGACGATGAACCATTGCGGGTCGTCCGGGTCTTTTGTAAGCCCCTCCGCTTCTGCGTTCCGGGCGCACTCCGGGCAAAGCACGCCACCGTCTTTGGTGATGTAGTACAGCGGGTACATTCCGAGCTGCGAATAGCTCGCGAGCGTCCCGTCACTGTTCCGGGGGAGTTCTTTATCCACTATTATCACCACCTTTCGGGATATTACGGGATTGCACACGATTGTAACGCGAGTATTGCGAATGTTACCTCCCGGTCGACTGCCAATGATGAAAGTCTATCAGCTACCTCATTATGACGCGCTGGTCGCTGCGATTTCTGCGGCATCGCATCCGCTTATGGATACGATGCCGCAGAGTGTTGGTCAGTCCGGGACTTCGTAGAAGCGCTGGTCACCACACAGCATCTCATGCTCTCCGTGCACCACGGTCGGGGCGGTGATGGCGGCGGTCGGAGCATCCCACACGATGGGGGAGTCTGTGGGGTAGTGCTTGTCCAGCCACAGCACACGAAGCTGGTCTGCCCAAGCCTGCGAGTGATGGATGAAAGCGGGAGCCTTCAGCTCACCCTTGTTGCCCGCTACTGTCACGGGAAGCGTGTGCCCGTTTTCGGTGTCTTCGTAGAAAACCTTCATTCCGGGGTTCCTTTCTGTTGGAGTGAAAAGGCGGGGAGTCGCACGCTCCCCGCCTTGTGGGGGCTAGTCAGGGAAAGTTTCCCCGACGTATTCGTAGGCTTCGTCTTTTGTGAGAAAGATGCGAAGCAGCTGGCCCATCCACATCACAAGCCAGCATTGGTTTATGGGGGACCAGATAACACGGATGGACAAGTTATCCGGGGATTCTAACCAATCCTTACCGACTTGTACGAGTCTCCTAACGTCTATCATGAGAGGCGTATCGCGCATTGTTCTATCCTCCTTTCGGGATTCTACGAGACTGCTAGCACGGGTATGCTGTAGGCGTCCTCCTGTTCGCTTGATGTAAGGAAAGTTTACCATATGCCCCCTATGGTCGCACAATTCGCTGCGATTTCTGCGGCATCGCATCCGTTAGTGGACACGATGCCGCAGATTTCGTGATTCAGTGGCTGTTGGCGCTCTCCATCGCTCCGAGAAGCTCACATGCCGCGTTCCGGCTTATCCACACAGCGACATACTGGAACTCGCTCTCTTGGTGGAGGCTGGCAGGCGTTCCGGCAAGCAATGTTGCGAGGATGCCAGACTCGTCGTAGCTCTTGCACCACCTGTGGCCCTTGGAGGGCGTGACACCTTGAGCCCTCAAGTGTGCGGCCACTTCGGCAGAATCCTTGATGTACCACCAAACCATCAAGTACTCGCCGTTGTTGTCGTTCGGCGTGTAGTTGAATCCCGCGTCTTTCGGGAAGTCGACTCGAACTTCTGATTTCACGTTTTCACCTTTCATTGCGGGATATTGTCAGGGGAGCGGAGCGCACACTCCGCTCCCCTTTTATTACGGGATTCGCCTAGATGCTACGGCGGTTGAACTTGACGTGGAAGAGAACACCACGCGCATTCATCCACTCATCATGGGCGATTTCGGCAAGATTCCGCATATCCTCGCGGTCTGCCTCATCTGCGAAACGAACCTGCGTTTCGGCAAAGTTCTTCCGCTCCCATGCCTCACGAACGCGCTGCTGCGCGAGCTGTCGAGGGGTCATCATTAGTTTGTCACCACCTTTCGGGATTCTGTTGGAGCGTGGCAGCTTGTGCGTTACTGTCGGCTCCGCTTTGCTTGCTGACAGAGACAGTATGACAGGTACCCCGCTGTGACGCACGAATCGCTGCGTGCCCTGCGAACCCGCCTGCGCCAGCACGACCAAGCCTCCCGCATCCCTTTCGGGATGCGGGAGGCTGTAGGTTCTAGCAGTGTGCGACGTAGCTGCCGTCCGAGTAGTAGTGCATGACGACGCCGCCGGTGTCGATAGGCGTCTCCCAGTGCTCGACGCACACTTCGGGAGCCTTGTCGAGCACTTCCCCCGTGTCGTACAGGGTCTCGCGCGCCACGCAGCGGTCGATGCTGCGGGAGCCGCGCGCGATTCCCTCGTGATACCAGCTGCGGTCGTTGACGGTACCACCAGCGTGGCGGAAGGCGAGCACGTCACGCGTCGCCACGTTGCGGGAACGGCGGATGCGGGAAGCCTCGCGCGCTTCGCGCGCTGCAAGAGTGTCGTCGTCCACGAGAATGATGTTTCCGAGGTTCACGGTAGCTCCTAGGTTTCGGGATTGTTTGAACGTGTGAGAGTTTGTGCGTTTGTGGGTAACTCCTTTCCCTCTCACTGTCACCATCTTAGCAGGTGCCCCCCGTGGTCGCGTAAGTCGCTGCGGTTTCTGCGCCACCGCATCCGTTAGTGGATACGGTGGCGCAGAGTGCGGGAGCTAGTGCCGCTTGTCGTGCATGAGAGCGGTAATGACTGCCTTCTGCGCACGGTACAGGTTCTCCGTGTTCTCCTCGTGGAGGGAGCGGAGAGCCCGGTATTCCGGCCCGTTCCGCCACTCGCAGTTGAGGATGGCACGGCGCGTCTTGCCGACTTCTAGAGCGGCCAGACCGGCAGCCTCGCGCGCTGCCTTGACTGCGTTACTGTCTGCCATGACTTCCTTTCGTTGCGGGAAAGAGTATGGTGGGTTTCTGTTCCCCGGTACCCACTAAACCGGGAGGCTTGCTCGGTAGACTGGCAGGTGCGCTACTACCTGTTCAGTCGGACGGCAGGGCCATGGCCAGCACCTTATAACCGCTCGGCGTTCCGTCGAGTACGGAGATAAAAGCGCGCAGGCCGTGTTCCGCGAAGTCCGTGCTGGCTTCCGGGAAACGAAGCCAAACATGCGGAGTGTACGGGGCCGCATCGTCGTGATAATACGCGAAAAACATTCTAGTGTTCACCACCTTTCGGCACGTTTTGGGAGTTTGAATAAAAGTTACGGCAGGGGGAATCCGGGGCTTACAGACAGTCACGATGGACTAGTATACTGCCCGGAGTATGCTTCCCCTGCCGATGTAAGTATCATATCTCATGCCCCCCGTGGTCGCGTAAGTCGCTGCGGTTTCTGCGCCACCGCATCCGTTAGTGGATACGGTGGCGCAGAGTGCGGGAGCTAGTCGCTGAATGCGGGGCAAAGGTCCGTGCTAGTGCAACCCTTGCAGTTAGTGCATTCGATAGGCGCGGGAACCTCGTCAGGATACCAACGATAGAACCCTGTGCAGGCGATGAGGTCAGGAGTCGGCTCATTCCGGCATCCTGTAGCGCAGGCGAACGTGTGGTCGTAGCCGACGGTGAGGTTCCGGCATTCTGCGCACGTCTTGTTGATATTGACGTGCGTTGTGTAGCGGTCGATGAAGAACATGTAGGCGAAGTAGACTACGGCAACAGTCGCGACTGTTCCGGCAAACCATGATGTAATGTTTTCTACCAACAAAGCAGGCTCCTAGGTTTCGGGAATGTGTGAACGTGTGAGAGTTTGTGCGTTTGTTCGTAGGCTCCTTTCCCTCTCACTGCCCATATCCTACCTCATGCCCCCCGTGGTCGCGCTGGTCGCCGCAAGTTTTTCAAACTCGCGTGCGCCCGCGCTTCCCTGTTGCGGGAAGCGCGGGCACGCGAGTTCTAGCGGAGGTTCGGGGCGACCATCAACTTCCCGTTGCAATCGTTGATGAAGCGGAGCGGAATGTTGCAGGGCTCCGGGAAGACGCCGTTGTTGAACACTGCGTGGATGAGGTCTTGTGCATCGCACATCGGCATCCGGCGCGCACTGCCGAACGGGTACGTGTGCGGGAAGAACCCGTAAGGGTCGTCCGCGATAACGACGGATGTAGCAATGTGCGCTTCGTATGCGAGATGCAAGCTTTTCATGGTAGGCCCTTTCCTAATGACACGTTCCGGCGGGAGGATTCCCGCCGGGTGATACGGGATGCTACGAACGTTCGTTCTGAGAGGCCCCGTTTCGGTAGTAATCGCTGGTATCGCGGAACGGGTTGTTCCATTGCCACTCGCGGAACGTCGCCGCGCGGCGCGCTACGTTCCGGGCGACCCTCGCATCGTTGTACTTTACCGCTCCGAACAGGATGGAAAGAGAGACGAGAACCGGGAGAACAAACGCGATTACGAATGCCAGCATGGTAGAATCCTTTCGTCGATTGCTGATAATGCAAGTCTATCGTATCCCCTACACGGACGCGCGAGTCGCTGCGATTTCTGCGCAACCGCATACGACAGTGCATCCGGCACCGTACCCCCTCAGTCTTCCGGGAGTACGGTGCTGGCGACCGCGCTGCGGTACCACGGAGAAGTGAAGTAGACCTTGCGCGGGGAAACTGCGCCGTACCGGGAGCTTCCGGGAGCGGCGGAGAGGTCCGGGTAGTACCCGCCGACTTCGCTGTCGGCGTCTTCGCGAGGGTCATATTCAAGCTCCGGGGAATCCGCAGCAGGTTCTTTGCGGGATGTAATAAGGGCAGCGGGAAGGAACAACTCTTTATCCGGACGGCGGGAGAACTTGCGAGCCGAGTGGCTTTCCGGGAGATTCGAAACCCTGTAGGTTTCAACGTCTTCTGCCGGGATGTCCATGCACACGATATGTCCATCACCATTCGGGTACTCGTTCGTCAAGTACCATTCGGCTTCTGAGTAGTCATCGGTATACCAGCGTCCGGAGGCGCTAATCATGCCTTGGATGTAGGGGTCGCCCAGCATATATTCCGGGAGAGACTGCGCCGGGCTGCTAGTGGGAAGGCTTTCCGCGCGATATATAAGCATGGTCAAATCCTTTCGGTCGTTTGCTGATGATTGGAGTATATCGCATGCCCCCTGTGGTCGCACGAATCGCCGCGAGATTCGACAATATCGCATGCCCCCTGTGGTCGCACGAATCGCCGCGAGATTCGACATTGCTTGTGATTTCGTTCACATGCTGTATACGTCGTTTGAAAAACGGGGCAATTTTTAGAAACTCCTGCCATACCAAAACTACCTGTACATAAGTCTAAGCATCAGAAAAGCCAGCCCTTAGTGTTGAAAACCCCGCCCAGCCGGTATAACTAAGAGCCTCAGAAAAATTTTCTATCCTGCTAGAACTAAGACCCTTGACATCCGTACAGGAGTGTGGTACACTATCTCCTGTCACCAACAGAAAGGAGCCTCTTGTCATTACTACAGAGCAGCACACTTTTGCGCGCCCAACTGGAAGTCGCTCAGCAGAGCATTTCCGGCTTACAGGACCAGAACGCGGTCTTGCAAGCCGAGCTTACAGAGGCCAAAAGGCAAACACTTCAGCGGTCGGACAGATACGAACAAAGGCTTAGCGATGAGCGTTTCTACCGCGAGCAGGCCGAGGAGCGAATCACCGCGCTCGACATTCAGTTGCGGGACGCTGATTACCGTATCGCCGCGCTGGAGGCCGAGAACGAGCGGCTGAAGTGCTGCGGGAACTGCGAGCACTACGACCACATGAAGCGCAGCTACGACCCTTGTGAGGAGGAGTGCGACTCGCGCCCCACCGACGACACGCCGTACCCCGAGGGATACGACCACGACGAATCCCTCTTCGACGGTATGAATGCTTGGGATTCGTGTCACTGGACTCTGTCCCGCTGGACCGCCCGCGAGGAGGCCGGGGGTGCCAACGCAACCCGCTTCGCAGGTCAATGTTGGGGCGGGTCAGACACCCCTGACGAACGTGCCCGAGAGGAGGCCGGGGATGAGTGACTACGAGACCCTCCAGAACCGCACCACCACCTCTGCTTCGTCGACGCGCACCTTCGTCGCCAGCATCATCGTCGTCAAGCTGCCGTGGTGGAAGCGGCTGTGGCGGCGGGTGAAGAAGTGAGCGGCCCCGAGGCACCGCTCCCCACCGAGGAGGACCGATGACGCTCTACAAAACCCTGAACGGCACCCGTGGCTCCTACGGCCACGGCGACTACACCGGCTACCTACCCAAGGGCAAGCGCCCCGGCAAGTGGCTGCCGAAGACCGAGCCGGTCCTGTGCAAGTCCGGCTATCACGTCTGCCGTGACCTGTCGGAAGTCCTGACGCACGCCGGACCCGAACTCTACGAGGTCGAGGTGCGCGGGACTTGCGTCGAGGGCGAATACAAGGCTGCGTGGGAGCAGGCGCGGCTGGTGCGGCGGATTCCTGAGTGGAACCTGACCACCTGTTACCTGTTCAACATCGACTGCTCCCGCCACGTCCAAGACCTCGCGCATCCCGACGACGCCGAGATGCTGCGCGCCGTCCTCGACATCTTGACCGCCGAGGCCGAGTTCGGCGACGAGTGGGAGGACGCGGCGAAAGAGGCTGCGCGGGCTGCGTGGGCTGCGCGGGTTGCGCGGGCTGCGCGGGTTGCGCGGGATGCGCGGGCTGCGTGGGATGCGTGGGCTGCGCGGTCTGCGCGGGCTGCGGGGGATGCGGGGGATGCGTGGGATGCGGAACGAGCGTGGCAACTGGAGACCCTCGCCCGCTACCTCAGCGGCGAGCAGGGTCCGTTCGTGGAGGCCACCGATGCCTGACACCCTGAAGCGCATCGCGGCAGAGGAGTGGGAGGCATACGAGAACGGCAAGGTCGTTGAAAAACTCTGTGGTGAGTGGATTCGGACTATCAATGTCGTCATCGCCGACGCCCTCATCGCCAAACTCGTCGCGGCGGTGGAGGAGCGGGACTGGATGCTGCGCTGGCTCTTCGACAACTGCACCCAGTTCACCGGAGGCAACTACTTCGGACACGTCAACGGCTTCGACGGCTGGTTCTCTGACCTTCAGGCCAATGCCGCCCGAGCCGCCCGCGACCGTGAGGAGGGGAAGGATGTCTGACGCCCTCACTGAATCCGAGCAGAACGCCGTGAACTACCTCCGACACGCAATCGCTGTCGAAGAGGCCAAGATTGGCGAGGCCACGGCGAAGAAGACGGCGCTAACCGAGGCAATGTGGAGTATCGAAACGATACTTGAGCGAGGCCATGATGCCTGACACCCTCTCATCCCTGATAGCCAAGCTCGGGGACTGCCCGAAGACGAAACGACTGCTGAAGTACGACACCTACGACGTGGCGTATGGGGAGCTTGCCGACGCCGCCCTGCTGGAGTTGGCGAGCAAACTACGCGAGAAGACGTTGCTTCTGGAGACACACGAACCACACGGCCACAACGTGACGAACGAGCAGTATGTGAACTGCTTGAATCGCGCCGAAGCCGAGCGCATCGCGGAGAGGGAGAACGGAAGGACGTGGCACCGAGAGGCTGTCGCGCTGAAAGATAAACTGGCCGCGCTGGAGGCCGAGGTGGAGCGGCTCAAGATACTTAACGGCAACCTCCGCTCGGAACTTGAAGACGCAAGGAGGGGTTCGTAATGGGACCGAGGCCACATAAACCATCACCCATCCAAGAAGTCGTTCGTGGCTGGTCTATGACCCCAAGCTATTGGTACGAAGAGTGGAGGAAGGAACGCGCCAAAGTCGCCGCGCTCGAAGCCGAGCAACGGTTGATGCAGGCCGAGGCCCAGTTGCTCCGCGAGGAGCAGGGCGCGGATGAAGCCGTGAAGCATATTATGGAGCTTGAGACCGAGATGGAGCGGCTGCAGTGCTGCGGAAACTGTAGCCAGCTGGGCAGCGTCTTTGGCCCGGACGTCTGCTATACCAACTTCGGCAACCGAGCGCATTCGGTTCTTCGTCATTCAGGAGAACGTTGTAAATATGAGCCTTCCCTTTGGGAGCTGAGACCACGATGATGGAGGAGACGTGTAAGACGTGTCCGTGGTGGGAAAGAACGGAACTTTCTCTCGGAGAGTGCCGCAAAAACACCCCTGAGATATTTCTTGAGGCTACACTGACAGCACTACATTATGTGAGAAAGTTTCCCCCTACACGGGAAAATGATTGGTGCAGCAAGCACCCTTATATCGCTAAGGACTCCTTTTGAGACGTGGTATTGACAAATCAAAGCAAAGCACCTGCACGGCCTGCCCGGCAGAAAAATGCGTGGGTGGGGAAACCTTCCGCTGCCATGCTTGTGGTAAAGAGCGGGACATGTGTGCGGAAAAGGTCGGAGCTACCAACGAATGCGTGCACTGCTTCGAATGGCGCGTTTTTGGCCCTCAGTGGGTTGAAGGCTGGGACAGACGTGAAGGCAGGTCTCTGCATAACGCTGACCGTTTGGTCAAAGCGGCTATCGTGTATCAGAATACGCAACTGGCGCGAACGGCAGCAAGGGGTAAAAAGGAGGGCTAAGAATGAATGACTGGAAGTGCTACATGTGTGGGTCCACCAGTATCGTCAAGTACAACTCCGTGCAGGACGACGGACGCTATATCTGTGAGAACGAACATCTATTGCATGAAGACGCCCTTGTCTGCATCTCCACGCTGGAGGGCGACAAGCAGAACCTTCAGTTCGACATCTATCGCCTTACTCAACGGACTGAGGCAGCCGAGGCCGAGGCGGCGGCGCTGAAGGGACTGCGTTGCGACGAGTGTGACTCACGCGAAGGTCAGAGCCACTACTGCCTGCTTTGGAGCATCAACACGCCAGACGCGCACTACTGTGCAGACTGGACCGCTCGTGGGGAGACCGAGGTTTGGCAGGCTGCGTTTGAGTCTGGACTTTGGCACGCCTTGGCCATGACATCGGCGGAAGGGGCCGAGGCAGCCGAGGCCGAGGTGGCACGGCTGTGGGAAGTAGAACGCTTCGCCATCATGGCCGTATACGGCGACGTGGACGAATCCGCGAAGGGCTGGATGCGGCTCAAAAATGTGCTTGATGCCCGAAAGGAGGCCGGAGATGCCCGTATGGAATGAATTAGGCGTGGTTGTGATTTCATTTTATGTAACAGGGAGCCTCATGGCCCTTGTGTTTCTGCTGTGGGATATTCGTTATGAGTTGCGGCAACTAAGGAGAGGTCACTAATGGGAGACCGCCCCGTTTGTGTGTGTTGTGGAAAATGCTGTGACGGAGTGCCCTATAAACTGGACGCCAAGCAGCGCGCCAAGCATCGCCACGTGCTCTCTTACGATAACGGGGAGTGGGACGTGTCCAGCGAGCAATGGCAGCGGAATATCGAGGATTCACGTTTTATACTTGAGCATTGGCACGTGCGCAAGGGGGTAACACAGTGTGACCAATACGACCGCCAGCGAAAACTCTGCAAGGTCCACGAGAACGGCAAGCCTCCTGTGTGCACAAAATTCCCTTATTACGATTACGAGGAGCCTGTAGAAGTTCCTCCGGGATGTGTTTTTGAAAAGGTGAAAAAGGAGGCTCCGTGACCTTTAAGTTGTTCTTTAAGTTTCTTGGCGTGGGCATCTGCGTGGGACTGCTATTTGTAGCAGGGCAGTATAGCCTGCAAGCTCATGCATCTGTTCTAGCGGTGGGTTTTTATCTAGGAGCTGCGTTCGTGCTGGGGCGTGCGCTCGACAGTATTTTTAATCCGTCAAAAAAGGACTTCTTGTGAGTGCTGCAGATAAAGCTCTTTATAGCGTATGGGATATTTCGGTCGCGGTACAAGATACCGTTGTCACGGTAAGAGACGAAATGGACCCCGAACTTTTCTGCTGGGCTGAGGATATGGCGCTTTCCTATGACGACAGCCAATCGCAGCGGGACCTGAAAGTAGCTGGAGCCACGATGCATTGTACGTACAAAGTCCTTCTGCACAGGCAGCGTTCGCGTGAGTAACAAGGACGTCTTCTATCCGTTCCGCTGGCGCTGCTTGTTTTGCTCGCAGCACTACGGAACCGGAATGCTGTGGTGTGTCGACACCTATGGGCATTACTGCTGTGGGCGTGGCGACCATTGGTTGGGCTCATTTAGAGCGTGTAAACATCCACTAAAGGAGAAAAGATGAACGAACAAGAGATGCGGGATGAAGAGGCCCCTTGGCCAAAGACAATTGAAGACCTCACCGACTATATCAACAAAGTTGTCGACCAGCCGCAGGACTACGGGACTTGTGTATACGCCATGTCCCTTGCTGCTACTGCGGCGTTCCATTATGCCGCGTCCAAGGTTGGCGCAAGTGGTTTCCAAGGGGAGTGCGCAGATATGGATGTACTGCGGCGCACACGGGGGTTTGAGCACGCGTTTTTAATTCGTGACCTTGGGAACTTGCTGTATCCGCAGTATCGGGACAACTTTGACACGTTGGCTTTCGATAGCCTTCTTGCACAAAACGCTAGTTGGTTGAAGAAAGAAGTACAGAAGATGCTGGCTGAAAGTACAGAGTTTGCTGACCCTGCGGTAATTGCACACTGGCAAATGATTCTGACCCTTCCGGATGAGGAGAAGGATACCTGATGGCGCACAAGTTTTTGTTTAAAGACAACAAAGACGCAAAGGGAGAAAGCGTATGAAAACACACAGGCTGGTAACACTAGAAGACGTTAAAGCTGCTGTCAGGACTCTAGGAGATGAGCTTGATTCGCACTGCTTTGTAATCAGCAAACGCGGCACTGACTGCTATGAGGCCTTTGAGTTTCGTGGGGAGACAGCGAAAACTCTCTTGCAAGAGCTGCGCGGTGCTTCCGGGCGCGTAAAAAAGCCATGACCAGCGTAGACGCTTTTCTTCAGTGGTGTGAATCACACAAAGCCGTGCTTCCGCAGCTTCATGCTCTGGACCTTGCGCATGACGCCATCTATGAACTACAACGTACTGGTCTTGTGCTGTCAGAGGAACTTGACGAGGCGCAGACAAAAGTAATTCGCTTGGAAAAGCAGCTGGGGGCTCTGCAAAAAGACCTGCTTAAAGCTGATAACCACTGGAGGCGGGAATCTCGCGGTGATGCGTGATGACTAGACGCGACATAAGTCTTGTTGCAGGGCAGAAGTGCCCTACTGGAAAAGCTGTGTACCTTACCTACGAACACGCGCTTATGGGAATCAAAGTCTTTAAGCGTAGCAGACACGCTGTCAACGGTCCCCTAAAACCATACCGCTGCCCACAATGCCGCTGCTGGCATGTGGGGGCCTCGCGAAAGGTTGCAGCACATGGAACAAAGCCCCATGCATCTTTATTCTGAGAACCTTGCCTCTGCTATCGATAAAGCGCTATTGAGCTTAAGAGTTCTTGATAAACACGTTTCTGCGGAATCAGAAAGAACTGCTCTCCTCTTAAGTATCGTGACAGCGGTTAAGAACCCGCCTAACCACAGGGGCTAAAGCCCCATGGCTTGCGGCGGGTTCTTAACCGCTGTCAAAGAGCATGGAATCTGTGGGCAGTGTGGGAGGTATTTCACAGACACCGCTTGTAGCGCTAACCACGCAGCGGTTAAAGGTTTATTAGAAGAATAGCTTGACTTGTGTGTAATTGTGTGGTACAATGCAGCAAGCAACTAAAGGAGGCATATGAGCGTTGTACGTTTTTCGGAAGGCAGTAGTGACGTTTATGTGTACTACTCTTTCGACCAGATGATTGAGTGTTGTTCTTGCTGGCTGGAGAAAAACAGGGGCGTTTGGCGCTGTACTACCGAAGATGAGATGATTTCTCATCTTCAGAAACATGAACACGCTGGGCACTTGGTTCCTCCGTGGGCCTATGTGCGCTTAAGCGCTGAGAAGGAGGCTACGGAGAATGAGAGATAGTTTTTATTCTAAAGGGGAGCTGCTAGTTGGCTTCTTACGCACTACGTGGGAGCGGATATTTCCGTGGACCTTTGTTCGTCGTAGAGAGTTCAACGAGTTCGTAGTGGCTTACGATGCAATGCTCCACACATTTTGGACGCGTGAAGAAGAGCATTACGCAGAGGTGGCGAAGCTAAAGGCTGAGCTAGAGAAGACTGCAAAGAAGCGTGCGGCCAATGGACGGTTCGCGTGAACCCCGGTTTTTGGCCGTGTGCGATTGGGCTTGTCCTAGGATTCTTCTGGGGCGCTAAGATTGCCCACGGTAAGGACTGGTGGTGGCTGTGATTGAACTGTGCCTGCATAACCGGGTAGCGGGAATGTGCGAAGTATGCAAGTGTCGCCGCGCTGTAGAGCATAACGGGCGTGTGGACGAAGAAGCTCTTTTGTTTGCCGGTCCTACAGCTAGTCTTGCGTATGTGCAGACACTAGAAGCTACACTTGCGCTGTACTGCCTTGATGAGTTGGAGAACGGACTATGAAGGAGGCAACTTGAGGGTTGTCGAAGACCTTGAACGTAAGCTTTCCGCTGCCCTTGGAGCAGTCGACTTTTGGCAGACGGCGGAAGACGAAGCGCAGAAGCATATCGCTACGCTCTACGATAACCTTGAGCGGCTTGCTGTTCGTATTGCTACAGACAAGGAGGCTGGCACCAACGCCCTATGGTCTGCTGCCGAAGTCCTGCGCGTTATCGGTGAAGAAATGGACCGCACATGAGTACGGAGATGCGGCGGCTCTATGAAGAGCTACACGAGCTTGCCGAGGAAATGCTGGACAACGCTATTGACACAGGCAGCTTGCCGCTTGAATATAAAGCTGTAGGTGTGGCTCTTGCAGCCAGACTTATCAAAGACCGCATGGGTAAGGAGGTGTGTTGTGGAAAGTGCCATGGAGATTGCTAAAGAAAACGAGGCTCCTAAAAAGTCCGGTTTGGCGTACCGTGCCATCATTGTTCCACAGGTTCCCGGAAACGCTTTTGTTGTACAGACAAATAGTTTTGACACTGCAGAGACGCTGGCTGATTGCCTTGCCATGTTCCAGTTGCACCTTTTCAAGCACGGTATCATGGGGGACTACTCAAATGCTGTCTTCGTAGAGTTTTGGGACGAGGAAGAGCAGGATTGGGTGGCGGCAGATGATTACGATGCGTAATGTCAACATGCACGGCGTTACGTGCTCCACCTGCCCTTACTATCACGCGTTCGATGATGAAGAAATAACGCTGCTGGGCACGTTTGCAGAAGACCATCAGATTTCTGGTCAATGCTGCATCAACCCCCCGGTTGTTATTGGAGATAACACTAACGTTGGCTACTTCCCCACAACGTGGAAGTCTCGTGCCTGTGGGAAGCACCCGGATTTTGACGTGTGAGGTGCGTGCGGTCTGATTATTGGCGGTACAGGCTTTTACTCTGCTTTTTTGGTCTGACGCTGCTTGACTGGATATTTACTATCTTCTTTATCGAACACGGTGCCACGGAGATGAATCCAATAGTCGCGCACTTTCTAGGGGTGTCACCGCTAGCGGCGCTTCTTTTCAAGATAGTGATATGTGCTTCAGCAGTGATGTTTTTTTCTTACCAGTGGTATCGCCCTTGGGTTAGAACCGCAGTGGTAGGTCTAACTGGAGTATATCTTGTGTTGATTAGCTACGAATTTTTCTTAGCTGCACAGATAGGGCTGTCTTATTTACACGCTTCTCCGCTTGTGCTCTGCATTCTTGCAGGGTTGTCTCTACTAGGGCTGAGAAAATTGGGGGAGGTTGTTTTTGTTTCATAGAAAAGACCCTGTTAAACGTTATGAGCAATTGCGGGATATTCGCTGGAGTCAAAGAACTCAGGCACAGTGGGCAATGCTTTTGAGCGCAGCAGAAGAGGCTGTGGCCTATTTTCGTGACGAGGCGCTTGAATCGCGGGCAGGCTTTAACTTGGCTATTGAACAGCGCAACGAAGCAGAGCAGCAGGTGGAAGCGGCTGATGCAGAGTTGAAGGAACTTCGCTGGAAGCTGCACTTCGCTATAACGCACAATATGGCAGAGTTGAACTTGTTTACGGAGGAAGACTGTATACGACATATAGAAAAATTGTACAATAAAAGTGTTGTAAAGTTTGTTGAACCGGTATAACTAAGTACAGCAATATAACACTATCAAAGGAGGAACATAGAATGAAGAAGTTCGCACTTATCGTTATTGGGGCAGTGCTGTTGGCCACAGGAATTGCTGCTTGCGGCTCTACTCCTGTGGTAGCTCCCACTACCGTTAGCCCTACAAGCACCAGTCTTACTCCTGATGAGCAGACAAGCCTAGATTTTATCGTTCAGCATACCCCTGTTCTGGAAGAGATTTTCAATGAGCAGTACCTCGCCGTTCAAGACTTGAATAACGGAGCTTACGACGAAGCTGCCGCTGCTGTAAGCACGTATGTGGCTGAGTGGAATAACCTTAAGGTAGAGTGGGAGTCCTTCCCGGCTGCGGGTGGTAAAGTAGATGTTATTGAGCAGCAGTTCACGGATACCGCTAACGACTTGCATGACATTAACAGTGGTATCGAAAGCGCCATCACTGACGGAGATTCTAGCGTGGGTGTGGCTGCTATCAACCAGTACACTACGGATATTGCGCTACTAAAGGAAGAGATTTCCGGGTTCTCTGATAGCACCTCTTCGGCTAGTGGATTGCTGTACTGACACCAATGGTATCACTTATACTTTTGCTTATCGCGGCGGCGTGCTTCTATTTGAGTGGGGTAGCCGCCCCTGCGGGGCGTTCTAGGGTGAAGAGAAACATCGAGCTTGGGGAGAAATTCCGAAATGAGTTGTCTAAGAGGTATGATGTATGAGCGCTCTTACTGTTGCAGCCTTCATACTTCTGTTTGTTGGACTCGCGGGATTGGTCATCTGCTGGTGTATTATGGTGTGGCTAATGTGGGCAGGTAAGTGGAGGTGAAAGTTTGATGGAAGTATCTAATACCGGGTATCCGGTGCCGCGTTCGTGTCGCATGTGTGGTAAGCCTGAACACGGTTCCTTGGCTTGCAGCTGTGCTCCGGGCTGGCCGTTAGCACCACATCAAATCTCTCCTGAGGCACAGGTTATCTCAGATATGGCGTCTGATGTTAAAGTCATACAGGGACAGCTTGTGGAGTACAACGTGATACGCTCTCAGCTGGAAAAAGAGAAGTGGATGAAGGAAGCTGCCATGCGTGATGCAATCGCAGGCGGTGGAATTCCCTTCACGTGGGAGGACTACGAAGACATGTTGTCTGACCTATATGAATCAGAACATAAGGAAGGGTGACCCTTTGGCAAAACATCCCACACATGAGCGTTCAGGGCCTATTGGTGCGCTAAAGTGGTGGCCCTGCGGAGATTGTGCGTTGCTTAGGAAAGACGGAGACTGCCCCATGGAAACTATAGACCTGTGGCTGGAGGGCAACTTAATCTTCTGCAATCTGTACACAGAAACCAAGGCTGGAGGTGCTAATCGTGCAAAGAAATGAAGTGACCGCTCAATATCTAAACGCACATCCAGAAGATTTCAAGCGCTACCGTTTTTATTTGAAGAGTCCGTTCTCTGGGAAAGTTGTCTATATCGCTGGCGCAGAAAAAAGCGGCAAGCGCGTTACCCTCACCACCGAAGATAATTGCACCATGTTCGTAGAAGCTACGCGTAAGCTGTCAAAGGAGAAGCGTAAGCGATGACCCTTGAAGAGATGGCAAAGCGTTTTCCTGCTGTAGCCCAGTACCAGAGTCTCTGGGTTAAGTCAGACTATCGGGAATACGGGCAGTCTTTGTGGGAAGCAAAGGCAAAGCTTGCGCACGAGGCTTTGTTGGAAGTAGGAACTGCTTTGGATAGCGACAACCCCCCTTCCTAAGCGTAGCATTTTGTGATACATGTAGGAGCGTAGTATTATTCATCAAACGTGCGGAAGGATTTGTATGCCCGAGTGCCCACACAGTGCAGGAGATATAGAAGATTACTGGTGGCCGCTTATTCGTCTTCAACAGGACAAAATCCTTGATTTAGAAAAGCTGCTATTTGCGGCTTTTGAACTCTACGCAGATGAGGGATACTTAGTTACAAAACAAGAGTGGCTAGAGACCCTGCGTATTCAAATCAAGGAGATGGAAGAGTAATGAGTCATACTGTCATCGGGCAGTGCCCCCGTTGCGGCGCTCCTATCTACAGTCCTATGATGTGGCATGGAATCACTCCCCCTCCCGCTCAATACTCGTGCGCTTGCTTTAAAAGCGACTCTACAGTGTACACCACGAACACAAGTGTTTCCGAAGAACTCTTCCCTAGAACTCCTGAAGAGAACTCAAACCTGCACAAGTTGGTAGACTTACAAGAGGCTCGCATACACCAACTAGAACAGGCGTTGGAGTACGAGAAGGCTAGGAATGAAGCTGCGACTGTGGTTGTGGAAGAGGCCCCTTTTTATGCTACCGAAGAAGCCCGGGAGCGTGTAAAGCAGGCCCTAGAGGACTACGTTAGCAGGCAGAAGCGACAAATGCGTATGCATTTCTAAGCTTCTCCTAACTGCTTAAAACGGCTAGCCGAAGAACTGGAGAAACGCTGTTGGAGACGAGGACGATGAAGCTGATAATCTGTAAGTACTGTCAGGATGCTTTCAAACTCACCTACGATAAGCGACGCTGCGATTGCGGAAAGTCTTGGGGGTACTACGAAGAAGACGGTCTGCATGCAGTATACGGGGGAGAAACTGCTGTTCCACTAGGTTTTGATAACAACTCTCTCCGCGTAGCTGTTATCGACCAACCCGATGAGGGATTGGGTAAGCGTTTTGAAGCCTTCGTTATTCCTAAGGTCTGCCCGACTATGCTACACAGCGAGGAGGAGTAGTGGGGTCTGTTAAAAAACTTAAGCCAAAGCCTAAAGAAGAGCTATTTGCGCTTACCGACAGTTGCTATTTGTGTGGAAAGGATGCGGCAGATAATCTCGTTGGGGTGATTCACGACAAATTTTGTGATTACGATGCTGCCGTGCTATCGGGGATTGAGTGTGAGACCTTGCAACCTATTTGCACAACATGCTTTGTGAAGACACACGGGGCTGTATTTGCTATTAATGCGCTGAAAAAAAGGTAGAATAGTAGCATTGTACAGTACGGTGTTTAGGAGAGCACAGTGGAGCAGCTTGAGCCTGACAACTTTCTAGTGGATTTTTCAACCGAAGCTTTTTGTAGAAAACATGGCACAACGTTAGTAACTAAGACGGGAACACTTGATGGTTACAATGGTGGAGTGTGTACATTTTGGAAACTAGCATGCGGGTGTACTTTAATAGATGAAGACGGTGATATAGAGTCTGCAAAGTAAGTGTTGCATAAAGTATAAACATGTTATAATATAAATCTCTCAAAGGGAGGTTTATTATGAGCATGGAATTATGCGGAGAGTGCTTAAGGCTCTTTGATGCCGACACCTCTATTGAAACCCCAAAAAGTTTTCTCGTACCGCCGTTAGAAGACGCCTACGATAACTTTTGTGTACCTGTAGCAGCCGAGACTCTTATCATTTGGCGTTGCCCGACCTGTAGTCTTGAAGACAAGGTGCACGCATGAGTAATTACAAGCGAAAGCGCGTCAAGCAACGAAGGTCTGGTTGTATGCTATGTAAGCCCAACAAAAACTCGCATAACAAGACTGCAGCACGTATGAAAGCACGCCGAATCTGGCTTTGGTTCGAAGAAAGAGCTTGACACAAGTTAAGTTATGTGCTATTATGGGCAAAACGAAAGAAAGGGGATACGTGACTAAAGCTGAGAGGAATCATCCGTGTGCTTTTTGTCTTCTTAAAGACACAGCTCTTTGTGACCTTTGTACTGAGCACTACCAGATGGTAGTTCTAGTTGAAGATGACACTGAAGCTTTTCTTATTGAGCGGGACATGGCTAATGTATCCCCCACAAGCGAATCCCCACTCCCCCATTAAAACATAAGTCTAGAAGCGGTTTGACAGCGGGACCCTCTCTGCTAAAATACACGTTGTGTCTAAAGAAATCTCGGCGCAAGTCGGGATTTCTTTGTACTATACCCGACAACACCAGTCGCTATGGTGCAAAGAGTGCACCGTACCGACGAAGCTGGCTGCCTTAAGCCTAGCTATCCAGTAAGCAGCGAAAGGTCAATATGAGGAATGAAAACAAAAAACTTCCTATCAAGGTACTTATCCCAGTTTTACTGGGGCTTGCTTTACTCGTTGTTTTGGTGTGGCCTGCGCTTTCTTCAGGGTCTTCAACGAGTTTATCGGTGGCTGCGGTTGACGCCTCCGGAAGCCCCATCCCTTCAATTTCACCAAGTACAAGCCCAGAACCTGTACCGCAGGCAAGTGACGCCACAGTCAAGTGGGCGTTCGCCCAACGCAGGCTTGCCCATCGTGCATGGGTCAAGTACAAGCATGCCGCAAGATGTTTTGGCAAGAACGTGGGTGACTTCGGGTCTAGAGGACCAAGTAGCCCTGTCCGTGCAGCCTCTGAGACAGTTTGGCGGACTAATGGCCAAGGATGGCAAAGGCTCAAACGAACCTATGTAAAGCGCTTTAACGCCTACCGGCATAAAATGCTTCACCCCGGAGGAGCTGCATCAGGAACCAAATGGTTGCCTCTCGCCTCTTGGGTAGGCTGGCCGGGTGACACGTTTTCACAACTTGCCTATATCATCATGCGTGAGTCTACCGGTCGCCCAGACGCCTATAATGGAGTCATTGGATGCACTGGTTTGCTTCAGATATGGCCGGGTAACGTGCCTTCTGCAGACCGACATCTTCTAGTCGACCCTGAGTACAACCTGACAGCTGGGTTGCGTCTCTACAGGTCGTCAGGGTGGGGTCCGTGGGCGCTGTGACCGAATAAACATCTAAAGGAAAGGCCCGCCTTGTGTGGGCCTTTCCTTTTTTGGGAACTGTGCGGTATACTGAAGTCAACAACCTTCTTAAAGGAGAACCTTGTGATGAAGATTGAATCGTGGCCTACAAACAAACCCACCCCTTACGCTAGAAATGCGAGAATGCTGTCACCTGCAGCGGTAGACAAAGTGGCCGCGTCTATAAAAGAGTTCGGCTGGCAGCAGCCTATTGTCGTTGACAAAGAAGGCGTTATTATCGCGGGGCACACGCGGCTTTTGGCAGCCAAGCAGCTGGGCCTTAAAGAAGTTCCTGTTTATGTGGCGGCAGACCTGACCCCTGTACAGGTAAAGTCATACCGTTTAGCTGATAACCGCAGCGCTCAGGAATCCTCTTGGGATTACGAACTCTTGGCGATTGAACTGGAAGAGCTGGCCGAGTTCCCCATTGATATTGCAATTACAGGTTTTGACTCTGACGAGATTTCCGGAATGGTTTTAGACGAACCTGAAATCCGTGAGTACTCCGAAGAGATTGAAGAGAAAGAAGACAAAGAACCAGAAGACACATGTATTGTTTGTCCCAAGTGCCAGTATAGATGGTCAGCTTAATGACAAGGCAGCCAACAGAAGCCTTCTTTGTCTCTTTGGCAGGTATCAAAGGACAAGTTGACGCTCGTCGCATGAAAAATTATCCCTGCGACCTCTCTGGAAAGTTTAAAGGGTTTCCTACAGGGGCAGACGTCCTCGACCAACTTGAAGCAGACGCAGAATGCGTTATCCCTGAAGAGTCTCGGGAAAAGGTGCTGAAATCTTACGTGGACTCGTATAACAGAGTGGCAAGACACGAATGTGCTGGCTGAAAGGAGCTTTTCATGGAGGAACCATATCAGATTGAACACACCCCCGAGATACAAGCGTTTCTTAACAAGCTGGAGGTCCTTACAGGCGTCGGGAAGCCTGCAGAGGACCAGACCACCAAGAACCCTGATTGCACGCTTCAAGCGGGTTCTGTCAAATGCCTGAACGCCGCCTCTTGTCTTTGCGATGAGTGTGAGTGGTGGGCGGGTGTGGCTAGTGATGAAGAAGAATAAAAGCTTGACTTTAGTGTAGCGGCATGCTATACTTCCACTCATGACAGACACACACCCGCATAAACTGATTCTTTTCGGCCTCGCTGGAAGCCAAGCGTATGGTCTCGCAGGTCCTGATAGTGATGAGGACATGCGCGGCGTATTCGTCTACCCGACCACAGACATTCTTGGGTTGGGGCGCTTCTGCGGGCCGCAGACTACTGAGAACAAGGAGCTGGACATCGTGCTACACGAGGTGGGAAAGTTCGTCCACCTCGCGCTCGCTGCGAATCCTAGTATCCTTGAGCAGCTGTTCTTCGAGGACTATCACGAGCTGACCGCAGAAGGCGAGATGCTGGTAGCCGCAAGGCCCTATTTCCTCTCACAAAAAATCCGCCAGACCTATGGCGGCTACGCTACCCAGCAGTACAAACGGCTGGTGCAGCGTGAGCAGGAGGGGAGGGTGGGTTTTGGCCCTAAGACCTCCAAGCGACGTGAGAAGCACGCGCGACACTTGGCAAGGCTGCTTTTGCAGGGTCAGCAACTGTTAGCTACCGGGGAACTTACGCTCAAACTTGATAAGACCCAACGCAAGTTTGTCCGGCGAGCCGAGAGGCTTAATACCTTTGACTTGGGCGAGTTGTTTGCAGACCAGATGGCGCTGTTGGATGCGATAGACAGCCCTCTTCCAAAAGAGCCCGACTACGAAGCTGTAAACGAGATTCTATTAGACATTCGAGGAATGAACTGATGAAAGGGGGAACGTGTGGGCATAGTAAAAACTCGGGTAAGCCCCACGTTGCCCCGCCGTTCTCTCTATTGGGACGACTTCGAACGACGCGCCTACGAAACGGTAGAAGCTCTCCGTAACGGCACGCAGCCTCCGGTGCGCCGCGTGGCTGTCTTCATCACAGACAGGTGCAACTTCCGCTGCAGCTACTGCAATCATGAGCAGGATTCTGGAATGCTCAGCGAAGCAGCTTTCACGTCTCTGCTGGAGAAGTACGGAGACACCGCCCTGTTCCACATCACGGGTGGAGAGCCTTCCATGGTGCCGTGGCTTTACCCTCTTCTGCGAGAGCGCGGGCAGGATTTCCGCTTTCATCTGAACACCAACGCATTCATCTATCCGCCTGCAGAGTCGGTGAAGCGCTTGAAGATTTCTCTGGACCACTGGGATGCGGAGCAATGGGACGCAGAAGTGGGAGTCACTGGAGCCTTCAAGAGGGTGGTTGAAAACATCAAGCGCGCTTCGGCGCACACGGTGACATCAATCACGTTCACGATGAATCACCAAAACTTCCGAGAGGCTGCGTTCTTTGGACGTTGGGCTCAGAACACGTTTACCGACCTGTATGCAATCTTCTACTCTGTGTACAAGGGAACCAATCCAAGGTACGCGTTCACAGAAGACGACGTGGAAACGTTTTTCACGCAGGTAAAACCAGCTATGGAGTATGCGCTGGAGCCTGAGTCTCTGGCTTTGCTGCAGGAAACGATTGACGAGAAAGTACGCCTGCTTCAGGGCGTAAGGTTTCCGCAGAACAGCGCTGGAACCTGCTACCTGTCAATGAGCGAAAGAGTGGTAGACCCTAGCGGAGAAGAGTTCTCCTGCTCCCATCTCTACAGGGATGGAATCAGGGACTTGACCACGCAGAAGCACGAAAAGTGTTTGTACGGCTGTAACCGCAGGTTGACAATGTTCAACGAGCTGGTTGAAAAAGAACTATGTGAAAGAGGTGAAGCATGACAGTAGCAAAGGTGTACACGGAAGGGAACGTCCCGCTGAAGGTGTGGACGGATTCGTTGGAGCAGGGCGCTCTGGAGCAGGCGCTTCATCTCACATACCTACCCTTTGCCTTTAAGCAGGCAGCGGTAATGCCTGACGGGCATCAAGGCTATGGGATGCCTATCGGTGGCGTGCTTGCTGCGCGCAACGTAGTTGTGCCTTACGCCGTAGGAGTGGACATCGGCTGTGGAGTACGTGCATGGAAGACAGGGCTTAAGGTGGAGGAGTTCATGCCTAAGCGTGACGAAGTCATGAATCTCATCCAGAAGACGATTCCAGTCGGCTTTCATAAGCACAGCGTGCCGTCTCCGCTTAGCTGGGTAGAGGGCTCTGTTCCTCCGTCTTATGACATCCCTGTCGTAAATCGCGAATATGAGAACAGCCTTGTGTCTCTTGGCACGCTTGGTGGTGGAAACCATTTCATCGAAGTGCAGGCCGACGAGGACGATAATGTCTGGGCAATGATTCACTCTGGCTCCCGTAACTTGGGCAAGCAGGTGTGCGACCACTACAACAAGATAGCGGAAGAGCTTAACTCCCGCTGGCACACCAAGGTGCCCAAGGAATGGCAGCTTGCGTTCTTGCCTATGGATTCAACTGAGGGGCAGCACTACCTCATGGAGATGACGCTTTGCCTAACGTTCGCAAAGGCCAACCGCAAGCACATGATGGAAGCGGTAGACCTTGCACTCATGTCCGCAGGACTGAGCACTATCAGCCCAGACCCTATCGACGTACACCACAACTACGCAGCTAAGGAGTCTTGGTGCGGGACTTGCAACAGCAACCGGGACAGTGATAGTCCTCTAGCCGCACGCCTTTTGGATGACCCGGTTGTATCCAGAGTTCAAGGTTTTCTATCCGGTTATCGTCTTTCACGCCATTCTTGTGGTGGACTACTTCTGAGGGGAGCAACTTCCGGCCTAAAGCTTTCTCCATCACAAGTCGGTGCTCTTGAACAAATGAGTCTTGTCTTGCCGAATTACTTTTCTGAGTGCGAACTAACACATAACCATTTTGAATCTTTCGGTCTTTGCGAATGCGCCGACCCTGTTCTATTTGACGAGTCATGTTACAACTCTTCGAACAAGTTTGGTCTAGGCTACGCCCATCTCTTCGGAGTTGAAAGAGATGTCCGCAGACTGGACAGGGTACTGGGGAGTATTTTTTACGGGGCGTCCTCATATGACCTCGATTGTCAAGTACATTTACATAAGACTACCCCCATTATAGTGCACCGTAAGGGCGCGGTCAAGGCTGTAGGCACGGTGCTCATCCCCGGCTCTATGGGAAGCCACAGCTACATTGGCAAGGGGCTGGAGACTCCTGAGTCCTTCAAGAGCTGCAGTCACGGCGCAGGACGCGCTATGGGCCGCAGGGCGGCTATAAAGGCCATTGAGGAGTCGGACGTCCTTGAAGAGATGAAAGCGGCTGATATCGGCCTCTATGTGTCAAATAGCAAGGGTGTAGCTGCGGAGAGTCGCCAGTCCTATCACGACATCGATGTGGTCATGGCCAACCAGAGCGACCTCGTGGAAATCATGACTAAGCTGCGTCCCTTGGCAGTCATCAAGGACGTGAAATAAGGAGAAACCCCTTTAGGGGGTTTCTCTTTTCACCCAAAGCACAGTTTCAAAGCCCAAAGCACGCTTAACAAAGAAAAACAGGAAACCTCCCCCAAATACGTTCTCCGGTGTGCTACGCTACAGGGAACCAATTAAAAAGAAAATAAGCCTGTTTGAGCCTAGAAATATTAAGAACATGTTAAGACACTCCAAAATCGTGGCGAAAAAGCGGTCGAACCGGTATAAGTTCTTAAAAGGGCATAAGGGTGAAGGTAGAAAAGTGGAATTATATTTCACACACCAAAAATAAATCCCGCTCTTCTTTAATTCTTCCAACCAGTTATCTACAGAATGGGGTTACCTTGCTCTACAACGACGCAACCTACGTTTTAGTGAATACCCCAGAAAAACTGGACAAGCTTATCGAGGCGATGCAGACGGCCAAGGTCCGGGCTATTGACGTAGAGACCAGTGGGCTGTCCGTTCTGGAGGACTTCATTACTGGAATCTCTGTATCGTGGCAAGAGGGTACCGGTTACTACATCCCCATTGGTCACACTCTTGGCGTAAACCTCCCACGGGAGGAAACCATAGAAAAACTACGCCCTTCTTTTGAAGACACAAAAATAACCAATATCGCACATGGTAAGAAGTTCGATGGTGCCATGTTGGCAGCACTTAACTTTGACGTTGAATGGGCGAAAACAAATCCTGATTATGCAACAGACTTGTGGCTGACCGCGTATAGTAAAGAACTTGGAATAGAGTCAGACCTGCATAATGATGCAGCATCTTGTTTTAAACGCTGTGGGCTAGAAGTCACCTTCCAGTATGACACCATGATTATGGCGTATCTTACTGGTAGCTATACGCGTATCGGGACTGGCCGCTCTACCGCTTCCCTGAAGAAAATCGTCAAGCTGGAACTCGGTATCGACATGGTTTTCATTGAGGAACTGTTCCGGGTTGCCTCTGGGGCTAAAAAGAAGGTGCGCATTGAGTTTGAAAAGCTGGACCCGGATGAGGCTATTCCGCTGCGGGAGGACCTTGGCAGTTTGAAGAAGGGGACTGTGGTAAAGCCTTATGAGTACGCCTGCGCGGACTCGGACATGACCCTGCGTCTTTTTAATCGTATTTTGCCTCGCGTAAAAGACTTGTTCCTGCTCAAGGTGGACCTTGGTGTTCTTCCTATGACCAAGCTGATGGAGCTGAACGGCATCTACGCTAACGTGGAAAAGATGAATGCTACTTATAAGCGCCTTACAAACGAGGCTGCCAAGGTAAAGGCTTTGGTTTTTCGTGATGTCGGGGAGGCCTTGGGTTCTGTCGTTGACTTTGACCTTGGCAGTCCTACACAGGTAGGAAAAGTTCTTTTCGAGGAGCTTAAGTACCCGGTTATTGAGAGGTCGGAAAAGACTGGTAAGGCTTTGACCAACGCTAAAGTTCTGGACGTGATGGGGAAGGACTTCCCGCTGGTGGCTAACATCCTTACGTGGAGAAGCTTACGGAAGAACGCGGAGGACTTTTTCAAAGGGATGCAGGATTACATTAGTTCTGTAGATAGTCGTATTCACTGTTCTTACGCTACAGCACACGTAAATGGCGGGAGGTTCGCCTCTGAGAATCCCAACATGCAGAACCAGCCTCGCTTGACAGAATGGAAAGTCTTCGACAAAGAACTTCCTGATGAGGAGGGTACTAAGCGCTCCCCGGAAGGCTATAAGTGCTACGAAATCAAGTCTAACCTGCGGCGCTGCTACGAGGCTATTCCTGACTACTATATGTTGGAGGGGGACTACTCTCAGATTGAGTATCGCGTCTTCGCAGGGCGCTCACAGGCGCGGGCTCTGCTTAACGCCTATCGTGATAACGCCGACCTGCATACGCGTAACGCTTCCATGATTTTCGGTATACCAGAAAGCGAAGTCACGAAGGCCCTGAGAACTGAGGCGAAGACGTATTCGTTTGGCATTATGTATGGCATGGGGGCTAACGGAATCGCGTTGCGCACTGGGCGTAGTAAAGAAGAGTGCCAGAGATTGTACAACCGTTATTTCGAAGCCATCCCTGAGGGTAAACAACATATCCAAGATGTTATCGACACTGCCCGTAGAAACGGTTTTGTGACCACACATTTTGGCAGGAAAGTGGTTATTCCGGAGCTTTCCAGCCCTATACGGAGTGTGCGTTTTAGAGGTGAGCGGGAAGCCTTCAACGGAACAATCCAAGGCTGCCAAAAGTTTGATACCCGTATAGTAACTCTTGAAGACGGACTTGTCTCTATAGGTGATTTGGTAACGCGCTATCGTGGCCCTGTAGACGGTCTTCAGGAGGGGCAGGGTGTTACAGCAACTGTCTGGAACGGCGAGGCTTACGTTCCTTGTCAGGTTGTGTATTCAGGTAAGAAGCAACTTGTTAACGTGACATTTCAAGATGGTTCTGTCACAGGGGTGTCCCCGCAGCATAAGTTTCTTCGGGAAGACACACAGCGTAATCAGCACTGGCGGGAATCCAAGGACCTTGTTGACACAACTACAAACAATCCCGACCGGGTTTGTTTGACCCAGCCTGTACGGAATCACCCTTCAGGCGGCTTCACGGACACGCAGGAGATGTTTTCAGAGTTAGTGCGGGGGACGGCCTCTAACTCTAACAACTATGACGCGAACGACGTTTTTTCTAAGCTGACACCTTTTGAGTTTGGTTGTCTTCTAGGGAGACTTTCTACGGACGGTTCTGTAGAGGAACGTGAGGATGGAGGTTCTTGTGTTGTGTGGCTGGTTGCAGAACATGAGTTGCCTGTTCTCTCTTACCTAAAAGGGATTCTTGATAAGTTGGGTTGGTCTTACACTGAAAAAGAACGTCCTCTTCGTGCAGGCAGGACACAGCGTTTGTATCAGTTAAGCGTGTTCTCAAAAAGCTTGGTTACGCAATTGAAGGTTGCGCAAGTTAAGCACCACGTTCCTCCTCAGGTATCTTGTAATATCGAAGCCCTGCGTGGTTACCTAAGAGGTTTTGTTGATGGCGATGGTGGTGTGGTTAATAAGCAAGTGGTGGTTACTTTCGGACGTAATGAAAAGGATGACTTTGAGGATAAACAAGAGTGGGCGCAGGAGATTCAGGCTGCTCTAAAGGTATTTGGCTTGAGCACTTATCTGAAAGTGTGGGAGCGCTCGATTCGTGTACATGTTTCTAGCTGTTACAATAAAAACTTTTTGCAGGAGATTGGTTTTATAAACCCCGAAAAGACGGAGAAGCTAAAACTCTATGTGGAAAAGAGTAAGCCTGCCCGTCATGTTATTGGAGTTAAGCGGATTGAAATAACAGACCAGTTTGTTCCTATGTTTGATGTGGTGAATGTTCCCGGTGAGCAGTACATGATGAACGGTCTTATTACGCATAACACTGCAGCTGACATTCTTCGTATTGGGATGAATCGTTTGACAAAGAAGCTTATCGCTCAGTACGGCCCGCGTTTCAATGACAAGGTTAAGCCTGTTCTGACTACGCACGACTCCCTTGCCTTCATGGTGCATCGCAGCATCCACCCGGACGCGGTAATAAAGCTTATAGAAGAAGCCTGCGAGGTGGAAATCAAGGACTTTCCGCATATCGCCATGGAGTTTGCTGTGGGAAAGAACTACGGTGAAATGGTCGATTGGGAAAAGCTGCGCTCTACCTTTGACCCTAACGACGTGAATCTTGGCGTCGGTTCAGATACCGTTACTCTGGATGAGAATATCGAATATATGGAAGAGCACCCCGAAGGAAAGCGGGAGATTTCGTCGGCTGGGTTTCGCCATGTGGCGGATGTTCTGCCGGTGTCTTCCTCCATCGAAGATTTTGAGGCACCTGTAGTTCCTTCTGTTATCACTAAGGAAGAAACTGTTGTCACTGAAGAAACTCCTGTTGAGGTGCAAAGCTACTCTATTGTACTGAATGAAGAACTTACCATGCCCCAAGCAACTGAACTGAAAGATTTGTTGGTGCGGCATCCCGGAAAGAACACAATCACTCTTCTCTGGGATGGAGGAGAGATTCCTATGATAGGGTTCCCTACTTCGCTAGGAAAGCAAGAGGAAGCTCTTTTCCAATCTATCTTCAGGTGCCACTTGGTGCAGACGACAGTGAGCCTCCGTGCATTAACCATGGGAATAAAACTCTAGATTACTGTTGTAAAACGTCTTCAACCGGTATAACTATCACACACTACATTTTTGGAAATGTAATCAAGTGCTTAAAGTGTGGTACAGTATATATAGTTTAGTAGAGTAGAAAGGGTGATGTAACTGATGGCGAATCCAAGTTTCGTAGCAGAAGAGATTCCGCACGGTCGTAGTGGTTCTACGGCAAAGGGGCAGGGCGTCTGGCAGACTCTTGTAAAGGATTTTATGGATTCCGGGTTGTCTAGCGCCAAGGTTAACGTCGGAGACCGTGACTATAAGCAGGCTTACGCCTCGATTGCTCACGCTGTCAAGGTTCTAGGTCTGCGCGATGTGGTGCGCGCTGTACGTCGTAATTCGGTAGAAAGCGTTTATTTGCAGCTTATCCCTGCAAGTAGTTTGGAGCCGCACAACGGAAACGGGAAGAGTTTTGTAGCAGGAGACCCACCTGCTACAAGACAAGGGGTCTGATATGTGCGACCCGCTGGGCGCTACTCCTTACGAGGAACTTAACGGTTCCCCAATCACGGTGTATGACGAACTGTTGGAGGCGCGTAACCGCATCGCCTCTCTGGAGGCCGAGGTGAAGCAGACAGAAGACTACTGTAGCGAGATAGCCGTCGCGCTCGAAAACGAACTGGCGTGGAGACTGGCAGCCGAGAAGGAACGCGATGAGCGACTGACGCTTGAGGAGTCGTCCACCATCGCCGCCAAGTACGATGCCGAACGCAAGCGTGCCGAGGCAGCCGAGGTCGAGGTGGAGCGGATGCCGAAGATAAGGCTGGTGTCGAAGCTGGACTTGATTTATCAGGTCGCCGCGCTGAAGGCCGAGAACGGACGTTCGAGCGAGCGGGAACAGTGGTGGCACGAGCGGGAAACTCAGTGGGAGATGGCGAAACAGCAGGCCGAGGCCGAGGTTTACAGCCTGAAACGGTGGCAGTCATTCGCCCGCGAACAGATGAGTGACTTTGCGCTTCGAGAGGTCGACCGACGTCACCGCGAGGAGTCCGGGGGATGAGTGACAAAGGTTTCACGGATGCGTGGACTGCCTATTTCAACGCTAAGAAGCCATTTCTGACGGGGGCAGAAGTCTTAGCACGAGATATGCGAGGCGAACTACTCGTCCGCATCGCCGCTGTGGAGGCCGAGGTTAGACACGAGGTGTCGAACACGAAGAATGCCGAGCAGGAAGCCGCCATGTGGAAGGAGAGTGCGCAGACCTTCGAGGCAGGTTGGGAAGCGGAGAAAGAACGTGCCGAGGCAGCCGAGGACGAACTTGAGGTGGCGCGTCTAGACCTTGTGGAGCAAGTCAGTAGAGCCGAGCAGGCCGAGGCCGAGGTCGAACGGCTGAATTCGTGTACCGTCGAGTTGAACGCACTGCTCGTTATCGCTCACCGGGACCTGTTCGTTCAGCCGCCGCCAGTCCCCATCCAACACGATGAATGGCTGGCCATTATGCGCAAGCGACTCGCGAAGGAGGGACTGTGAGCAGAGAAGGAAAATCAGGACCATACGACATCGTCAACAAACTGCTTGCCGCTGAGACCCGTATCGCCGCGCTGGAGGGCGAGCTTGCGGATGAGAAGTTGATGCAAGCCGACCTGCGCGAGATAGAGAAGCGGTACACGACTCAGATGAGGCGTGCCGAGGCAGCCGAGGCCGAGGTACAACTCCTCCGCTCAGACTCTCGCAACTATTGGAAGCTGGAGGCCTCTAAGTGGAAGGATGAGGCTGAGCGGCTGCGGAGCTGTGGGAGGAACGAGAATGAAACTGTTGAAAATCATGCTGAACCGGTATAACTCTTGGTACTAAATTTTAATACTTTAGGAGGTGTTGCTTGAAACTTAGTCATGAAGTTCGTTTTCCGTTGGGGCGTCAGTATGAGATGCACTCTTTTAACATTGAGGTGGACGACGCAGAATTTCCTGAGTTGGAGGGCTTAACTGTAGTGGATAAGGCTCGTCGTATGCAGGGATTCCTTCTTCAAATGGGGCTAGTATTTCAAGTTGGTTCCGGTTACATAACTCCAGAGTCTTCAGAGTTCAAGGAATCATGGCGTTTGGCATCGGAGCTTAAGGGAAGCACCCCCACTGCACACGGAACTGTTCGTAGGCCTGATGCTCAGGTGAAAACTAGGGGTGCTGCATGAGCTTTGAACACTTCTGCCTGTCTTGCCCTTCTTATGCTCCTCGTGGGGATAGAAAGGCAGGGAAGGATGAGAACTACTGGCGTGACGGGGAATGTCGGAAGAACGCTCCCTATGGGCAGGGTAACCTATTCCCGCAGGTTGATGAGACCGACTGGTGCGCCGACCATCCGGAGAATACACTTCCCGGTGGCATGGTGGTGCTGGAAGCAGAGGACCCTAACAACTGCGTAAAGCCTGAATGGAGGACGCACGGTGATTTTAGAAGACTCTAAGTACGTTTCTCAGCTTGAGCTTCTGGACCCTGCTTCTGTGGCAGACCTGTGTCACAAGTTGTCAGACCCAGAACTTACGGCTGCGCTCACGGTTCTTTACAAGTACGTGAACACGGATGCTGTAAAAGACTCCGAGGTTTTCATGCACGTTATGGACAGGGTGGTCACAAAAACAGACTTCCTAGAAGCTCCCGCTTCGTCAAAGTTTCACCTCAACTATCAGGGAGGGCTTCTGCGCCATTCTCTTGGGGTGACCTACAGATTGTGGTCTCTAGATGGTCCCTACCGGCTTTATCCTCAATACTCTTATCTGGACCTCTTTCTGGTGGGACTTCTACACGACCTTGGGAAAGCGGGTCAGGTAAGCTATGATGAATACCGTGCACTGAAGAGTATTCCTTATTACAGCAGAGAGGCTTATAAGACCAAGCCCGGTGAGTACAAGTACGTTCGCAACACGGAGCGCACTGTCATGTCTGTTCCGATGGGCTCTCTGCACACTATCTCCATGCTGTTGAGTGATGTCTGGAAGCCAAGCCCTGACGCTTATCAAGCTATTGGATATCATGACGGTTTATACGTTCCTGAAGGTAGACATGTGGCACAATCCGAGTGCAAGCTTCTTCTGGCCTTGCACCACAGTGATATCTATCAATGTAGGTATGAGGGTGAATGGTGTAAGGAAAACTGGAGTGCATGATGGGATTTGTGGTAAGATATGGTACGCTTCCAAGCTGTTCTTCTGAGGCAGCCCCCAAACTAGAAATAAGGCAGTATCATGGTCCTGTTCCGCAAGACCCGGTTAAGCTGACAGCTTTGCTCACCAGTATGCTAATGGACCCTGATGTAGTAGAAATCCATATAACGATGATGCACGACTGATGTGGTCCTTTAATAGAAAACGACCCGCGAATAATTGAGGGTGCGAGTGAGTAAGATTGACTTAGAGTCGGAAGAGGTTACGCCGACGCCCAAGGAGCTTACCAGCGCGGAGAAGGTTGAGCAGACCTTGACTGCGTGGTACAAGGAACTTGAGCAAATGCAGTATAAGACGACGGCTCAATATGAGGCCGAGGGCATCAAGGCGCTCTACGATGATAAATCACGATTGCAGGCTATGATGTCCCGCGTTGATACACTGATGGCCAAGGGCGCTCGTCTGCACCGTAAGATGCAGAATACAGTCAAGGCTGCGCAGGACCTTTACGAGGATGAGATTGACAAGCTTCGCACTCGTCCGGACAGGCTTATTGGGAGGTCTTTTGCTTTTCAGGAGCGCGAGTCTTGTTATCGTTCTGCTCCCTCTCTTATTGAGACGCGAATAAAGATTCGAGATTTGGAGAGACAGGCTTCTGATTGTGAGACGTTTGTGAAAGTGTGCACACACAAATATCGTCACTTCGAAGGCTTCCGACAGGACCAGCTTACACAGCTTTCTCTTATTCGGCTGGGTTTCGGAATGCGCGAGATTGATTTTCGTGAGTCACAAAAGTAATGAAAAATCGTTTGAACCGGTATAACTATCACACAGCTTTATAACTTATCGTGAAAGGATTCTCATGGCTAAAGTAGGTTTGACGCAGGACCAGAAGTCTCACAGCATTTTCGACACAGAGAATTTCAAGCTTAAGAAGGATGAAAAGGCTCGTATCGTCATTCTTGATGAGGAGTTCGATGTCGAGTTCGTTCACTGGGTGGATGACTTCGGCTATGCTATTTGTGCGGGAGACTATAATTTGCTGCTGAAAGAAGGCGCTGACACGCAGCACTGTAAGTTCTGCGCCAACGCAAATCCTGATGGTGCTATCAAGAGTGCACGTCGCAAGTTCGTCACTCTTATCGTTATCTATCGCACGAATAGCAAGGGGCAGGTTCTTACGCCTATTACTGTTGATGTCAACCCTTGGGTGTTCGGGGATGACAAGTTCAACGACCTGCTTGGTAAGAAGGAAGCGTGGGGCGACCTCAAGGACCACGACCTCATGATTGAGTGCCTTGGTGAGCAGTATCAGAAGATGCGTATCGACGTCATGCCTGAGGCTGTTTGGAAGACTGATAAGGATACTGCTGCTTTTGTGGCAGCCGCTTTCAAGGACGCCAAGAGCATGTACGGTAAGGACCTGCGGATGCTTCTGGGCAGAGACGTTTCTGACCCTGAGAAGTTGGCAGAGGTTATCGGTAACGCTACGGGGCAGGGAACTGTTCCTGCTTACGCTGATGCGGGGTCTATCAATCAGATGTTCTCGGACGGCCCTGCAGTTGCTTCAATTCCTGTTGCTGAGGTTGATTTCGCTTCGATGCTTGACGACTCCCCCGCTGCTCCTGTAGAGACGGCTCCCCCTGTTTCAAAGACTCCTCCTGAGGTCGCTTCTGCTTCTAGTGACCCTCTGGCTTCAGCAGCTCCTGCGGAATCTGCGGAACCGTTGGATTTCGACGCGCTTCTTAATGACTAAGGGGGTGTAATATGGGTGAAATCTCCTTTGTGGCGTTTGACGCTGAACACGGTGTTCCTACCGCGTCTATTTCAGGCAGCCCTATTGACGTAGCGGACTTTCTGTCTGTGTGGATGAAGAACAACGAGAACGGTATTTCGTTGGCGCAGCAGTTGGGCGTGCACTTCAAGTCTCCGGACGATGCCGATAACAACTAAAACCTTTGTAGTAGGTGGGTTCGACCTCGCGTCTGTCTCTTCAGGAGTCGTGTACGTTAACGGCTCTTGGGACGGGCGCGAGGTCGTTATTACACCTTTATACGAGCGTGCTTACCGGGTAGAGAATACGTTTCCCGGCCACTATGACTGTGCCCACACTATGTTGGAGGAGTCGCTTGATATTCGTCAGCGTTTCGGACTTGACTTGGTGGCGATTGAGGATTACACACTCCAATCTATGAGTCACGTCTCTTTTTCAATCGGTGAAATGGGCGGGCTTGTACGCGGGTTCCACTTTTTGGAGGGCCTTCCAATTCTGCTCAACAGGCCAGCTGTGATGCGGTCTTTTGCTGCGGACGGGCGTAAGATTCCTCCGAAGATGGCGGGAAAGCGCAAGCTTGTAGAGTGGGCGGAAGAAGACTTTGGTTTTGTCTCCAAGCAGCGTCTGGTGAAGATGCGCTCTGACTGCTGCGATGCGTGGTGGCACGCGGTAATCGGTGTGTACACTCTGATGTTCATGAATGGCGTTCCGCTGAACGTGTTATCCCCCAAGCGTCAGACTATTTGGGTGAACAAAAAGATTTCGGGAATCCTTGATAACTTTGAGTCTCGCATGTGCGAACCTAGGGAAATTTGATGCAAGGGGTCTATGGAATCCATAAAGCGGAGGGTTGTTCGGTTAGAGCGTTAAAGGATTTTTTGAAGTGCTCTGAATCTGTCGTGTACGATATTATCAATGGTGCGGGTGCCTACAGTACTGGGGTGTGTTGTGAAAAAGCCTGAAAACGTTACTTTGTCTGCCGCAAAGGCGTATCTTCAAAAACAGGAAAGTGGCTCTATTATAGATTTTTCCGGGGTGTCCGACGAAGTTCCAGTTATTCCTACAGGTTCTTTTCTCATTGATGTAATCACAGGAATTGGGGGACTTCCACAGGGGCGCATCGTAGAATTTTTTGGGGCGGAGTCTAGTGGTAAGAGCACTGTTATTGCTTCCTGCGCCGCTCAGTGCCAGAAGGTTCTGAAAAGACCTGTGTTGTACTTGGATTATGAATATTGTTTGGACAAGCGCTACATGGAAGCGCAGGGAGTTTATATATCCGAGGACATGTTCATCTATGCACAGCCTGAGACGATGGAACAGGGGCTGCGTATCGCGGAGTACTACATTGAAAACGGTCTCGTGGGCTTGGTAGTCGCGGATTCCGTGGCTGCTATGCTTACGGAGGCCGAGTCTGCGGGAGAGATGGGTAATACTCATGCTGGCGGTATTGCTAACCAAGCACGTGTGATGAGTTCTGTGATGAAGAAACTGGTAAAAATGTGTTCCACTACAGGGACGACGTTTGCCTTTATCAATCAGCTGCGCACCGCACCTCCAAGTACTCCTTTTGAAAAGCAGAAGGGCATCTCCAAAGAGACTACGCCGGGAGGAAGAGCGCTAAAGTTTTATGCTTCTATGCGTATTAGGTTTCAGCAGGTGGGCGGGGTAAAGGGGAAGGTGTATAACCCTGTTCAAGGTATTTGGGAAGAGGGTCTTGTGGCTACAAAAGTACGGGCCACTGTTGATAAGAATAAAATGGCCCCTCCTTTTAGGAGGTGTGACTTTGTCATACGATACGGAATCGGAGTGGATGATGTTACCAGCTTTGTGCTGGTGGCAATCGACCGGGGAGTCCTGAAGAAAAGCGGGTCGTTCTTCACTATCCCAGACCGGTATCACGGCTCTGGAGAAATGACAAAAATCCAAGGTCTTGAGAAGGTCTGCGACTATTTCCGCACGGAGTGGCCATCGGGTTTTGAGCTGCTTGAAAATGATATTCAGGCGCTCATTCAAAACGACCTTGATTCACTGGTGGATAACTCTTATGTGGCGGACGAGGGTGAGTTTGAGGCGGAGCTTTTAACGAGTTCTGAAGAACTTACCTTTGCTCCTGAGGACGAGGCATGAAGCCTCACGATTGGTTGGCTGATTTCGAACCAGACGCTCAAATTCTTCCTGAACACGAAAATGCGCTGGTTGGGATGTGCGTACAGTTTGGTCGCCCTCCGGTAGCTCTCTATGACTACGACGTTATTATTGAAAACCTTAAAGTTGTCGGCATGTCCTACGAGGAAGCTGTTGAATTCTTTGATTTCAACATCAGCGGGGCTTGGCTTGGCGACCACACGCCTGCTTTTGTTCTCTCATATACTGATGAAAAAGACGGTTCACAGGTATAACTATAGACACACTTGTAAACCTAGGATTGGAGTTGACATGGCACTGATGGAGAGAGAAGCTGTTATGGGAGAGCTGGCTTTGACTGAGGGGTTCGGGGAGCGTACTTTTACGCTTGGCAGGGACCGGTCTGAGTTTAAGTCTGACGTTGATGGAAAGCTGATGTTCACGCTTAGCAATGGCAGTACTCACGAGTACCAACTTTCTCGTGATGCGTTTATTAAGGCTTCGCGCCTCTGCGGTATCCCGGAGACTTATGTTGATAAGTTTCCGGTTGAGGACATTGGGCTCCTTTCTGCCCACTTGAATTATTGGTTCGGGCATCGAACAGACGTAGACTTGAAGATGCTTCTTCGTGGGGATACTGTTGTGTCTTTCATGAACTCAATGACGGATTACTACTCTCGCACGCATCTTTTTGAGATGGCAGAAAACATTCTTGACCGTCATGACGGAGAGCCCCTTCTGTACGATCATGTACATAATTCTTTGGACAAGGGGCTGCACTACTCTATCGTGTCTCAGAAGCGTGCTTTCATGAAGCCCGGCGACCTTGTGCAGGGAGGTATTCAGGTGCAGGACCACGTGCTTGGAGAGCTTCCTATGGTCATTACCGGCTATGTGTGGAGGCAGGTCTGCGGTAACGGCATGATGAGCAAGGATATTCTGTCCAAGTACTCTCGTAAGAGCGACGTGGCTAATCTTGATAGCTGGTTCACTGAGGCTGTTACGGCGTGTAATGAAAGTATCGACGCGGAGTTCGCTCGTATGATGCATCTTCAGGAAGTCCCTGTGGAGCATCACGGAGCAGATATTCTAAGCTCTATTTTTAGTGAGTTCAAGATTTCTCCCGCTATGCGTGAGGCAATCACTAACAATGTGGTTAACGAGGGCGCTGAGAACATGTACGACGTGCTCAATGCTATTACTTCAGCGGCTAACGATGAGGAGTTCGAAGAGAGCCCCAAGATGATTCGCACCCTGCAGTCTGTTGCTGGTGCTATCGCGGCTGAACCCGAGCATTGTCCGAGGTGTTTTGCACTAGTGCATGGTTGAGGGCGGCTGTGCTAATTGTAGCTTTCATCCTCACCGCGCTGGCGGGGATTGTGCTTGGTATTTGGTTGTCCTTGAGAGCGTCGGACGGCCAGATGTCTGCCAATCCAACAAAGATTTGGGCATTCGTGGATTTACTCAAGCATAAGACGATTGAAGCTTATGCTGCCGAGTTAGTAACCGCTATTGGGTTAAAGTTTCCCGATGACGCTCGGGTTACTGGAACGATGATGGCAGATTTTATAGACGAGTACACAAAAGGCGTTCTTGAGCACGAAGTAACGCGAAGATAATATTTTTAAATGGCGCTCTTTTGGCTGACTCCCCAAGGGACTAGCGGTACAATGTATGAATCCGTTTAGTTCCTTGGGGGGAAGCCATGTCTAGCACAGATGATGGTGGTTTTGATGACCACCAAGCGTGTTCTATAGCAGAAATATATTGCTCTATTTGTGGTAGGAATTTGAAGTATGAACAGCACGCTCCAAACTGTCCAGATGATGACTGCTTTACCTGAGGATGAGGGCCTTACACCGTAAGGCCCCTCCTCCAAGTATTGGGGGACTCTAGTACATGCTTGACCATATTCGTGTAAGCGGCTTCCAGTCTTTACGAGATGTTGATATCGACCTTGGACGTTTTACTGTTATAGTAGGAGAGTCGGGCTGTGGTAAATCCGCGTTTATTCGCTCTCTTCTAAAAATGTCACGTAACGATGCGGTAAGCGGTACCAGCGGTGGCGCGGATTGGTCACATCTTCCGCCCGCTGCTTCTAACGCTGTAGTTACGCTTGATATTGACGGTCATACGGTTCAGTGGATAAAGGGTAAGGATAATTGCTACGTTGTTGACGGAGAAAAGCTTAGCAAGGTAGGTAAGGGCTGCCCGGATGAGGTGCAGGACATTCTCAAGATGCGTGAGTTGGCCTTTGATGGCACTGACAAGTATCACCTCAACTTCGCACAACAGTTCGACATGCCGTTTTTGCTGGACGACTCCGGTTCCAAGGTGGCTAAGATTCTAGGGGAGATAACAAACGTAAATATCCTTTACGCAGCCAATCGTCAAGCAAACACTTTAAAGGGTAACGCTACTCGTACCCTGACGGTGCGTAAGGGTGACTTGGAGTCTCAGGTAGAACTCCTACAAGAGTTTTCTGAGCTTCCTTCTAAGAAACGTGTTCTTGCTGCGCTACAAGAGCTTCAGATTCTTCTGCTGTCAAAAGCGGACCTGTACAAGGAACTGTTTTCTTTCAACAGTCGCCTTTGTCGTCTGCAGGACCAGCACACTTCCATTACACAACGTCTAGAGGCTCTAAAAGAGCTTCCAGCGGCCTCTGAGCGCGTTTCGGTGGTTCAGGAGGACCTGTACACCCTGAGACAGCTTACAGTCCTTGGTGTGTCCTTAGGGCAGTGCCGCGTTGACGGGCAGCGGTTGGGCGATAAAGCAAAGTTGCTTAATCCGGTGCGCAAGGTTGGCGTGGGCGAACTTAACAAAGCTCTTTCTCTGTATGAGGAAATGCAAGGAGCTTTGGTTGGCTTGTCCTACCGGGAGGGTCTGGTAGCTGAACTGGCAGAGGATTTGGAGGAGTTCAAGTTTGTTGCTTCTGTGGACACTGACGAGCTAGCGTTGGATTTGGGTAACTACGATGCGATGCAAAGGATGCTCGTAAAGTTAGATGGTTGGATGGGGTCTGTGAATACAGCACACTTTAATTTTGACGAGGCTAAAAAAGAATTAAAGCTAGCGGAGAAGGATTATGTGAAGTTTGTGTCTGAGCATCCAGAGTGTCCCTTCTGTGGCGCACCTCTGGGGGCTAATCATGAGGAGGTGCACGCATGAGGGTTTTGTGGTGGAGCGACGCCCACGTGTCTGATGTGCCTCCTGTGATGCGCACCGAGGGCTATACCGAGGACATCTTCCTCAAGATTGAGGAGATTGCTGAGTTGTGCGTTTCTGAGAAGGTGGATTACAGTCTGTTTGGTGGAGACTTCTTCAACTCGAAAATCGCTTCCCGCGTAAGTCACAATCTAGTCAATCGTTCGTTGCGCACATTGGACAAGTTCCCTTGCCCGATTATCTGGATTGTAGGCTCTCACGATGTTCCCTACGGACGTCTTGACCTGCTCTATAAGCGCCCCATTGGAACGCTTCTCAGGCATCCAAAGGTGAAGTACATCACTGATACGCTGGAGCTGTCTGACAAGGACATTAACGTGCGCATCTTCCCGGTCAGTGACGCCTATAACAACACCACTGAAGAAGTAGTTAACGCGCTTACTGCTATGAAGCATGCTCGCCCTCTTAGCTGGGCAACGGGCACGGGTTCTTACGATATCGCTATGCTGCATCAGCCTGTGGTGAAAGACGGTTCTTATCCTTATCCAGTTATACAGTCTGCGGACCTTGTAGGATTGTCGGATATGCTTTTGTACGGGCACATGCATAACTACGTTGGCGAGTGGGAATTGGCACTTGACGGCCATAAGACTACGTTTGTTAACGTGGGCGCTATCTCTCGTGGTTCCCTAGACGAGAAGACTCTTTCTCGTGTTCCCATGACGCTTCTTTTTGACGTGTCTAAAACAGAATCCGGTTCTTTTAGAATGACTTATAAGGAGACGCCGCTTAAAAGTGCTAAGCCCGCTGAGCAGGTTTTCCGGCTTGCGGAAAAGCAGGAGTCTGTTGACCGTGAAGCGGATATTGAAGCGCTTCTTACTTCAGTGAAGGAAACCGGGTTTGCGGCGTTCTCTTCACAAGCTGCTGTTGACAGGATAAAGAGTTTGTCTTACGGAGAAGACGAAAGTACGGCTGACACTACTGCGCTTATGCATTTTGAGACGGTAAAGACTGTAGCCGTGGAAATTCTAGAAGAGCTTGGAGGCTGAACTGTGGCATTTGACTTGTTTGCCGCTGATGGCGGAAAGCGTTCGGCTAACAAGGCGTTGGCTAAACCTGTAAAGCTTTCTTATACGTCGTTTAAGCGTGCTCAGCAGTGTTCTGCCATGTACGCTATGGCTAATGTTTTGTACTGGATACCGAAGACTGTAAACAATCGTAACTTCTGCCTTGGCTCTGTTCTTCATACTTGTATGGAGCGCTGGATTAAGGAAGGAGAGCTTCAGCCGGGTTTTATGGAGGGAATTGCTCAAGAGGAGTATGATAGGTATCTTCGTGATAACACGGTTATTCCGCTTAACAGTGGAGACCTTGCGCAGATGCGCACAAAGTCGGTTACTAACGCTAAGGCTTTAGAGGAAACTTTCACGGAGTATGGTCTGTTTGACAAGACTCTTTTGAGTGAGAAGAAGTGGACTATTCCGTTACCCGGAAGACCCCGCTATCAGATTACTGGGACGTTGGATTTGTTCGTCAAAGAGGACAATACTATTCTCGACCTTAAGACGACCACTTCTACTACCTTTATGGATGAGACTCAGTTGGTGCTTTATGCGATGATGGGGGTCTTGTCTGGTTTGAAGACCACGAAGGCAGGGTTTATTGTACCGCTTCGTAAAGAGAAGCTTGTGACGATGACTTTTGAGCCTGCTGACTTCACCGCGTTGTTACACGATTTTCAGGACACTGCAGACAGCGTTGAAGAAAGTTTGCATAGTGGCCAGTGGGAGTTCAAGTATAACAAGTCTGCTTGCTACAGGTGTCAGGTTAATTCCCGCTGTGAAGAGTACAATCGTCAGACTGGTCCTGCCGACCTTCCTACGGAAGACCACGGTAACGGACGAGTGATAAAGTTTTCTTAAAGTTGTTGAGAAATCTCTTGTACCGGTATAACTACTAGACAACGGAAACGAGGTAATTTTGAACGATGACTTGCTTTTAAGAGCGAATGCGGTGAAGAAAAAGGTGGAGACCGGTAAAGAGTCTTTTATCGCTACAAAGAGTGAGTATGAGGTTAACAAAAGAAACCTCGATGAAACTTTGGCTGAGCTTAAAGATAAGTACAATCTTTCTTCTTACGAGGAACTTCAGGAGGCGGTGCAGAAGTTGGCGAAGAAGATTGATTCCGACCTCACAGAAATTGAGAAGCTTCTTGTGACGGCAGGTGTCGTAGACGATTCTGCTGAAGGAGAAAACCCGTGAATTTTACGGTAAAGAAAGAGGTCTTTGAGGCCGTTCTTCATAAGTCTCGTGCAGTGCTTGCTACGAAAGACCTTGTTCCAATTCTTAAGAATTTTAACATTACGGTGGGCGAAAACATGCTCCGTGTTGTGGCTACAGACCTTTATCTTTCTGTTGTAGCAAAAACAACGTTGGTCACGTGTATTGAGCCCGGTAGTGCCATGTTTCCCGGAAGTAGGCTACTTGATATTGTCAAGACTTGCGCTGACGAGGATGTGTGCGTAGTGGTTGAGGACGACGTCGCTGTTGTGACGTGCGCTGGGGCTACTTGGAGCATTAATCTACAGGATTCTTTTGGGTACCCAGATGTTCCTGATGCAGACGATATTGATGTGGTGTACATCGTCAAGGATGCTTTCAAGAATGCTCTCAATAAGGTAAAAGGGGCGGCTGCAAAGGAGGGGGTTCGTCCGGCTTTGCAGATGGTGGATATCACCGGGGGCAATGTTCGTGCTTCTGACGGAGCTGTCTTTCGGCAGGTTCACGTGCCTTCTCTAGCTGATATCACGATGCAGATTCCTCTTGGGGCAGTGGATGACCTTGTAAAGCTTCTCAAAGGAACTGAGGCAGAGAACGTAGGCTTTGGGCAGACTTCCGACCACATCCTTTTCGTAGTTGGCGGGGACGTGCTTATCGTAACCAAGAACAACGTTGAATACCCTGACGTAGAAGCGTCCTTGCTTGGGCCTGCACGCGAGAATAAGCAGGTTCTTACAGCCGACCGTGAGCAGCTTGCTGCTGGGGTTAAGAGGGTGCGTGTAAACGCAGATGAGGACACGAAGGGTGTTGTACTCACGTTGACACAGGACCACTTGAGCTTGAGTGCGCATGATAAGTCAGGCAATGCGGCTGACCAGCAGTTGGAGGTTAAGTACAATTCTCCTAGTGGCGCTCATGACCGTTCTTTGGCTGTTAACCATATTAATCTTCTAGATGTTTTGGCAGTCCTAGATTCTTCGGATGTGTCTATCAGGCTTGGGTCTGATACTCGTCAACGTAAGTCTCCTGTGTTTATTGAGGACGGGAATACTGTGGCTGTTCTTCAGCAAATCAAGCTGCCGCTGTGATTTCTTGCTCTAACGATATGCTGGACCTTATAGACAGGGCACAGCGTGCTGTCTCGTTGGTAACTTCTTTTGAAAAGGTTGTTACTGAAGAAGACACTCGGGCTAAGATGGTAGCCAAGCGTGGAAAGGAGTTGCAGGCTGAGGTGGAATCTCTCAAAGAGGATTCCGCTGTCTACAACGATGTGGCGTTGCTGTTTCAAACTTTTAGTGAGCAGGAACAGAGGGTTGTTCAGGATAAGTTTGAGCAGTTGATTTCTTATGGTCTTACGTTGGTATTCGGGGACCGTTTTAAGCAGTTTCGTTTGAACGCTGGGGTGGAGCGTAATCAGGTAGTGCTAAACCCTACGCTGGTCTTTGAGGTTGATGAGGGGATTCCTGTAACGTCTGATATTATGGGAGCACAGGGGGGTGGCCCGGCTGACTGTGTAGGCTTTATGTTGAAACTTCTAGTGCTCATTTTCAATGGAAGGGACAAAGTTCGTCCTGTTCTGTTCATGGACGAGACGTTTTCCCATCTATCGGAAGAGTATCTTCCTGCGATGGCAGCGGTTATTAGAAAGTTTGTGGATGAGATGGGGAACGATTTACAGATAGTGCTTGTGACACACCAGCCTACCTTCGCAGACGTGGCAGATGTTGTATATCGTTTTTCTCTTGATGAAAAGACAAAGCACACACAGGTGGAGAGGTTGTCGTGAAAACTCTAACGCTTGAACAGGTAGAGCTTCTGAAGGAACCGGCGGTGTATTTCAAGCGCTTCGACACACGCCAGATGGGCTTTGACGGGAAGCGTTTCTCTTCTCTTATGTATCATCGGGTGGATGCTCCCGAAAAGGGTGTTTTTACAGAAGAGCTGGAGTTGTCCAGCGTGGAATGGCCATATAAGGACCTTCCCACGGAAGGCTGGAGGCATTTGTTTGGCTGTGGGTGCGATTATTGCAAAGGAAAATACTGATGGTTGAAACTGGGTATATCGCCGTGGATTTAGGAGTTCTGCTCCGCAGAAAGCCCCGTACTTCAGTGCGGGGGTGAATGCGGAGGACTCCCACTTGACAGTGCGCGTAGATTAGGGTAAACTTGAATCATGCCTAAAACGTACAAATATAGGCTCTACCCCACTGCTTCCCAAGAGAGCACTCTCGTGAGCGTGCTGGAGGAGTGCCGTTGGCTCTATAATACGTTCCTCGCTGAGCGCAAGGCGCTGTGGGAGCAAGAGCAGAAAAGTATTGGATGGTATCAGCAGAAGCGTGAGATTGTAGTGTTTCGCGAGGAACGTTTAACTTTGGGGCTTGTGCATTCTCAAGTGCTTCAAGATGTCTCTTCACGTGTAGACCTCGCTTTCAAGGCGTTCTTCCGCAGAGTTAAGGCTGGGGAGAAGCCGGGTTATCCGCGCTTCAAGGGTTCCGGGCAGTATCACAGCTTCACCTACCCACAGAATAATGGAGCGTTCAAGATATTGGAGGGTGGGCTTGTTAGGCTTTCCAAGGTTGGGGATGTTAAGTGTAAGTACCACCGCCCCTTTGAGGGAACGCTCAAAACTTGTACTGTTTCCCGCACCCAAACAGGTAAATGGTTCGTTAGTTTCTCGTGCGAAGTGGACCCTTCTCCGCTTCCTTATAGTGAGCTTGAGGTTGGTGTGGACATGGGGTTATCCACGTTTGCTACATTTTCGGATGGCGTTAAAATTCCTAACCCACGTTTCTTCAAGCAGGAGCAGAAAGCACTTGCACGGGTGCAACGTTCCAAGCGTAAGAAAGTTGTTGCTAGGGTGCATGAGCGCATAGTGAACAAGCGCAAGGATTTTGCACACCAGTGGTCCAAGCGTGTTGTTGCTAAGTATGGCACGATTTGCGTTGAAGACCTCAACATAAAGAATATGCTTGTGCGGGGCGCTTTTCCCCACTTGAGCAAATCCATTTCAGATGCAGCATGGGGTTCATTTCTTGCGTGCGTGTCCTATAAAGCTGAGAACGCTGGTAGGGTATTCAAGCAAGTTAACCCGGCATACACTTCACAAGACTGTTCTGCTTGTGGGGCACGAACACCTATGCCCCTAAGCGAGAGGACGTATCACTGTGAGGAATGTGGCTTGGCTATGGACCGGGACATTAACGCTGCAAAGAACATCTTGAGAGTAGGGCTGTACTCTCTGGGCGCAAGCTCTTGAAGCCCCGGAATTTATTCCGGGGAGCAGTCACATGGGACACTTGCCGTCTACGGGAGTGGGAAGGCTGGTAAGATACAAGTAGCTATCGGTTAACCCATAACGTAGGGGAGGGGTCTCTTGGCGCAAGCTCAACTAGCTTTAAAGTATAGGCCTAAACAACTCGAAGATGTTCAAGGCCAGAAAACCACTGTAGACATCTTTCGGGCGATGTTGAAGAAGTACTATGAGGGGAAGGCTTCTCTCCCCGCTGGAGTTCTTTTGTGTGGGCCACGGGGGACAGGAAAGACCACTACTGCCAGAATCGTGGCACGCATTTTGAATTGTAAGGACCGCGTTGGTCTGACAAGTTGCGGGGTCTGCGTGTCGTGTAAGCAGATAGACGCAGGCAACGACGTTTCTGTCCTTGAACTAGACGCCGCTTCGTCAGGCTTGGTTGATGACATTAGGCACTTGAAAGATGTGGCTCTTACCTCGCACTCTGGTAACTACCGAATTTTTGTACTGGACGAGGTTCACGGAATGTCTGGCCCAGCTTTTCAAGCGCTTTTGAAGATTCTTGAAGAGCCCCCAGAGAACACTATGTTCATCATGGCCACTACGGAGCCTCACAAAGTTCCTGAAACTATCATTTCTCGCATTATGGTGTTTGAGTATCGGCGTATCACAGAATCTTCTATTGAAGCCCGTTTAAAGTTTATTGCTGAGGAGGAGGGTATTAGTATTACCCCTGAGGCTCTCGCGTCCATATCAGCATATGTGGATGGCGGTATGCGGGATGCTGTGATGGCGTTAGACCAGCTTCGCTATGTGGCGGACGAGATTACCGTAGAAGTGTTTGATGAGTATTATGGGGTTGTGGGAGCTTCGGAGTATTTCAATATGGCGGAATGTTTGGCTACTGGTCGTATTGTAGAGGGCCTTCAATTTCTTGCAGAGGCTTACTCTAGAAGCAGCGACGTGGGGCAACTTGTGGACGGGTTTTCAAGCTTCTTTAAAGACCTTCTTTTGGTTAAGTATGGAGCAGCCTCTAGCTTTAAGGAGCTGGCAGACAGCTTCAACGAAGCGCAGTTGCTGCAACTTATTAATGTGGCATGGGATATTAGAGCTAAAGTCCGCTATACTGGAATGAACAACAAGACTGTTCTTGATTTGATGTATGTGATGATGGCGAGAGCGCTAGGAAAAGGCTCGTCTACATCTGTGTCCACACCTTCTCAGAAGGTGGATAAAGCTACTCTTATGAGTATGTTTTCAGGAGGTGCTGAATGAATGCTTACACTCTATTCGTGACGACATGAAGCCCCGTAAAAACCTGTGCACTAATCCCAAGGCGCAGACGTCGGTGGGTACGTGGCACGGTCCACATTCGTCTATTTCACGGGTTAGTGACTGGGAATCCGAGGGTATCCCTGTTCCTTTGGAAACTTGGGATGTGCCTATTCTAACAGGTTTTAAGGCGTCTCTTTCAGGACCTGTTGACGCTAAGTACACAGCGGATTTTTATCAGGACTACGTGGTTACGGAAGACGTTCATCGGGTTTCACTTAAGGTGTATTCGGAACAAGAGTTTTCCACAGCTACGTTTGGAGTGAGAAATGTAGACTCTCAGGGAAGTGTGCTAAATGAGGCGTCTGCGTTTTTAGATGACCCTGAGCACTTCATTGTAGGGCAGTGGAATAATGTAGAGTGCCTCTTGCCAAACTGCACTAATCTTCACGTCATACAGGTTTTTTCTGCTTTACAGGCAAGCGCTTCTCATCCGGTTTATTTCACTGGACTAATGATAGAAGAGGGTTGGTCCGGAGGCAATTATGCAGATGGGGACACGTGTGAGTGGCAGTGGTATTCGGATGGCACTTCATCTCAGAAGCAGGCATCAGTACCGTTTGTGACAGGAGTTGCTAAATCAGACGTGTCTGCTGTGCTGCAGCAGCTGCGCTGGCGTTAGGAGTAGTAATGGCGAATGAAAATAACAAGACTCCTGACGACACCCCGACTCATAACTTACGGAAGCGGGGACCGCATGTATGGACCGGAGGCATGGATGACCAACCAGACGGGAAAGTTCTAGTTGATGTGCAGGACCTCCCAGAAAGTCCTGCCTCCTATAAAGACATCTCTCTTTCTGCTGTAACCGCTAAGGTTCGTAAGGTCACTAACGCGGCTGAGGGTGGGAAGGATGTTCTTGTACGCTGCGCGCATGGGATTAGTCGTTCTCCGACTATTGCCAAGCTTGCTCTGTCGGGGATGGGGGAAAGCTTCAACGCGGCACAGTACTGGCCAAATAAAAGTTGGAGAGCCTTTGCTCGTGTTAACAAGACCTATTTTTCAACACAAGAATGGAAGAAGTAGATGCACAACATCTCTAAGATTCAGCACGGACGTCCAAGTAAGGAGTATGGTGTAGGTAGAAAGTGTGCTTATCCCGGATGCTCTCATACTCTAAGCAGGTATAATCCCGATAATATCTGCGGCTCTCATACCATGTTTCGCCCTGTTCTAGGAACACTTGACTTTCCAGAAGAGATGAAGATTTGTTCCAATTGTGGGGATATGAAACCTGCTACTACCGAGTTCTTCAGACGCAGGCATTCTAGGCTGGAGGCTCAGTGCAAGTCTTGCGTTAACTTAAAAAGGCGTGAGAGAAAAGAATCTAAGATTGAAAAAGACGGTCTCCGCAGGTGTACTGAATGTGGTAAGGTGTGGATTCGTGACGAGTTAAATTTTAGACCTTCGTCTGCAGACCCAAAAGGGTTTGAAACAGTGTGTATTCATTGTGTTCGTAAGAAGTGGACGCAGGCCTCTCGTGAGAGTCGTTTGCGTCGCGCACTTCTTTTAAAGGAGGATTGATGGTACTTTCGTGGCCAGAGGAATTAGGAGAGCCGCCTCAGTCTTGGGTGTGGTTTATGTCGGCAGAGCTTGATTCGAGAGACACCTCGTTTAAGCTTGATGGCGCAGAAGCTCTTATAGACGTGTTGGTGAGCATGGTTTTAGACCTGACGAGAGAGAAGAAAAGAGACTTGCTCACAGCTAACGAAGCGCTTCTTGAGCTGGGGTCTCCTTCTAACACCACTCCCCAACCTATCTACAATGCTGTGACTTTACTAGAATCCCTTTTCGACTGATGGGTGACGGGGAGATTCGTGAATGTACAGCTTGTCCTGAACATCTACTCCCCGACAGCCGTTGTTCTGCGGAGTTTGTGTGCGTAGTTTGTGGAAGGCAGTTAAATAAGTGCGCGCATCTCCCGGGAGGGCTGGAGGCTACTAAGTTTGAGTGTAGCACCTGTCAGCTTAGAAGAGAGTTGTTAGAGCAACGTCATCTTAGACGTATAGCAAAAGCCTAGGTATCCCCTAGGCTTTTCTTTTTGTGGTAGTCTGTACAGGTGTATCATAGTATTTTCGTAGGAGTTTTATATGGGTGAGTACTTAGAAAAAGTTCCTAGTGGCAGCCCTGTTGATTGGGTGGCTATCAAAGAGAACTATATTTGCGGTCAGATAAAGGAAGACGGAAGCCTGTATTTTCCTACTCATGTAGAACTGGCCTCTCAGTATAGAACTTCCCCTTCTACGGTTGCAATAAAATCTTCGGAGGGTAACTGGGGGCTAGAGCGGCAGCTCTATGTACAACGGCTTGAGGAATCAAAGAAAGAAAAACGTATCGAAGAGCTGTCCGCTCAGGCGGCTGAATTTGACACTCGTGTTCTAAAAGCAGCTCGTGCTGGGTTGTCTCATGTTGAGGCTCATTTCCGCGCAGCCCAAATGCTGTATGAGGCTGACGGTGTGATTATGCGTTTGAATGACCTAGAACGTATTTCTAGAATTCTTGAGCGTTATCATCGCGTAGGTAGGTTGGCTCTTGGAGAGTCTACTCATAACGTAAAGTCTACAACAGATACTTGGCTATCAGTTTTGTCTGTTTTAGATGAAGCCGGGGATTCCTGATGTCAGTAAGTAGAACGCAGGCTGAAATTCTTGTTAAACGGGCACAGCTTGACCCCCGGTGGTTTTGTGACAGGTTGCTAGGCGCTGATTTGTGGAAAATGCAGGTCGACATTGCCAGCTCTGTTTTTACTAACCGTTATACATCTGTTGTGGCTTGCCACGGCCCGGGAAAAACGTTTCTTGCAGGGCAGATTTCTCTCAATTTCTTATACGCTTTTAAACCCTCAAAAATAATAACCACAGCACCTACTGCTCGTCAGGTGTACTCACTTCTCTGGTCTGAGATTAGAACCGCGCATGGGCGCGGGACAAAGCTTAGGCCCCTTGGGGGTGAGCCGTTGAAGACGCGTTTGGAACTTGCTCCGGATTGGTTTGCCGAAGGTTTTGCCACCAGCGAGTTTAACGTGGAGCGGGTGCAGGGTTACCACTCTCCGAATATTCTCATTATTGTAGACGAGGCTTCTGGTGTGGCAGACCCTATTTTCGACTCTCTTGAAGGTCTCATGTCTTCTGGTAATGCGCACATGCTTCTTATTGGAAACCCAAACCGTGGAGAAGGACGCTTTTGGGAATCTCATCAGAATCATCCGCTTTACAAGGCTTTTAAGATTTCTGTTTTTGATACACCAAATTTCACATATTTCGGCATTACTCGTGATGACATTATTAGTGGTAAATGGAAAGAGAAGATTGGTAACCGAGTTCTCCCTCGCCCTTATCTGGTTACTCCCGAGTGGGCAGCAGAGCGTATGGCGGCGTGGGGAGAGGATTCTCTTCTTGTGAGTACAAAGATTGACGCTAACTTCCCCACTGGGGATGAGTCAGATAAAGTCATACCGGTGTCTTACATTGATATTGGAGACCAAGATTTTCCTGACGACGCTAAAGGTGCTCATATTGAAATTGGGATTGACGTGGCTCGATTCGGGGCTGATGAGACTGTTATAGCCGTCCGAGCTGGGAGACAACCACTCTTTGAGAAAATACTACGCCAAAAGACAACTATGGCTATAGTTGGGGCTGTACAGGAAATCGTGGCTACAAAAGTAGAGGCTCATCGGGTGCACAAGATAAAGCTGGATGTTATCGGTATTGGGGCTGGCCCTGTGGACCGTTTACACGAACTTCAAGCCGCAGGTGGTTTTCCCGCACACATACAAGTAATAGGGGTTAACGTTGCGGGTAAGCCTAAAGAGCCAAAAAAGTTTGTTAACCAGCGTGACGAACTCTGGTGGCACTTTCGCGAAGACCTGCATGGTGGTAAGATATCTACAAACGGTATGTCTCCAGAGGCAGTTCAAGAGTTTGTTGCTCCTACTTATACGATAACGAGTAAGGGGCAACGTCATGTGCAGCCTAAGGATGAGATGCGTAAGGTTGGGAGATTGGGCAGGAGCCCTGACCGGGCTGATGCTTGGCTTTTGGCGTTTAACGAATGTATCCCTGAAAAGGGTGGTAACAGGTCTAGTCTGCGAGTGGTTTCTACGAGGAGAAAGTAAATGGCCGACATTGTCACTAAAACGAATACTTCTAGGCGTCCTTTTTGCTACGTTACAAACGGAGGAAAAGCTATTCGGCAGGAAGTTCTTGACGGATATTCTGTAGCGTCTAAGTCAAAAGCGATGCCGCAGGTCGATGCCTTTGCTTCATACTACAGGGGACTGGACCTTGTAGAGCCTTTGTACAACCCTTACGCTTTGACTAACCTGCTAGAGCTAAATACTTATCACATGCGTTGTGTTAAAACCAAGGCTCGTGATACGGCAGGACTTGGGTGGGATTTGAAGTCTACTGTTGAATCCCCGAGTGCCGCTTCGCTTAAGTTGCGGCAGCATATCATAGATGTGTTTAAAGACATGCCCATGTCTATTCTTGAGGTTCTGGACAGGGCTTGCACAGATTGGGAAACGATTTCTTATGGGGCTATCGAGGTCACACGAGTAAACCAAGATGTTGAAGGGGAGTTTGCGCAGCTTGTGCATGTTCCGTCTCCAGACTTGAGGGTTCATCGGCAGAAAAATAAATACGCTCAGATTGTCAGGGCAAAGAAACGCTGGTTTAAGCGTATTGGGTATGAGATGGACGTTGACATGGACACTGGAGAGGAGATGCCTCTGGGTACCATGCCGCTTGCGCAGCGTGCTACAGAGCTTATTTTTTGGACTAACTACTCTCCGCGTTCTTCTTACTACGGACTTCCGGACATCATGCCTGCTGTTGGGGCTATGCAAGGAGACCTTTCTCGCCGTGATTACAACATCAGCTTCTTTGACAATTTTGGAGTTCCTGCCTATGCGGTGTTTATCACTGGGAACTTTGACCCCGGGGAGCCTGTAGACCAAGACGGACTTCCTGACCCTACCGGTAAAACTCCGCTTGAGCGTGAGATTGAAGGGCACTTTGACGAGATTGCTAGAAACCCTCACTCTGTGCTTATTCTTTCTCTTCCTTCTGTAGCAGACGCCGAAGGGGACGTTAAAATAGAATTTGTTCCGCTGGCGAAAGAGGTCCGTGAGGCTTCGTTCCGGCTCTATAGAATGGATAACCGTGATGAGGTAATCGCAGCTCACGGAGTTCCTCTAAATCGTTTGGGCATCAATGAGATTGGTGCCCTGTCTGGGTCTACCGCAGAAGTGTCCACGGAAATTTATAAAACTTCTGTTATTGGTCCTCGTCAGGAAGTTATTCAAACGATGATAAACCGGTCTATCGTCTGGGGTATGTTTGGGGCTTACGACTGGCATTTTGAACTATCCCCGATTGATACGACTGACGAAAAGCATGATATCGATATCGCCAAAGAGTTGTTTTCTGTTGGTGGGGTAACTCCTAACGAACTTATTCGTAAGTTTGGGCAACGCTTTGGCGCACAGGTTTCTGACCATCCTTCGATGGATGCACATTACGTTTTTAATGCTCCTGTTGATTATGTTCCGATGACTGCCCGCTATTCGTCTGCTTCTGCTCCTGCCGCTCTTGTAGCGTTAACTCAAGCTGGTATTCCTCTTGAGCTTGCTATGGAAATGGTTGGTTATGACCCGGCGATGATTGCTGCTGTGGAAGCGGCCCGGGCGGAGCAACTCAGGTTGGACGAAAAGGCTGCTGCAGACGCACAAGCGATTGCAGACGCACAGGCAGTCGCAGCTGCCTCTGAGGAACAAGCACAGGCTGCTGCGGCGGGAGCCCCGGCTACCGCTCCGTCTACCACAACTGGGCAACCTATAGCAAGTCCGTCAACACAATCTACATTACTACCGTAAAATAAGTTATACTTGTGAAGTGTGTCACATGTATTGCACATGTTTTTAATACCAGTTACCATATAAATGCTGATGTTGTTTAGTGTTGCTGGGGTAATAGGCGGTGGGGTCGCTCCTGCCGTTACTTAAATGGAGGTTCTACTATGACTATCGTTATCCCTAAGAGAATTGGTTATGCTGGCGGAAACCTCAAGGGCCTTGACAGGGTTCTCGATGAGTTGGCGGCTGCTGCTAATAACGCTTATCCCGTTACTACTACGGCTACGAAGGCCGAGATGGACGCTCTTCATAGTCAGGGCTGCATTGCGGCTGACTTTGCGAAGTTGCACGCCATTAGTTCGTCTGCTGCTAACATCGACGCTGCTGTTTCAGAGGGCGCGGCTGCAGTTCAGGTCTATGAGAAGGTTGTTACTCTCACACAGCTTAACGCTGGTGTGACCGCCGTTGTTCCTGCTGTTTCTGGCAAGCGTTTTATTGCTACTGACGCGTGGATGGAAGCTGTTGGCGCTGACCCGGCTGCTGGTACCCTCATCCGTTTGAAGGAAGAGACGAGCAACGCTGTGGTGATGAGCCACGTTATTGCCGACTTCGCTTCTAACGCTGTTGTTGGTAAGACTGGCGGTACGGTTGTTGTCACTAAGCTTGGCACTCCTCTTACTGCAAATAAGGCTATCTTGATGGATGCCACTGGTAATGCCATGACTACGGTCACGAGTATTCACGCTATCGTAACCGGATTCTACGTCTGATGCTTCTATTGTTTTTTGAAAGGAGGAGCAATGACGTGGGCTAAGGGTGATAGCTACGAGCGCTTGATGAACGTTGTGCAGTACGCTGCATGGCGTGAGTTCGACCGTCCCGGTGTGTTCGACGGTTTTGGTAATCCGGTCGACCCCGGTTTTTGCACCGTAGTTTTGGGAACTTTCCCGGATGCGGTTGTTTTCGAGGATGTTAACTCAGAACTACTTTACGAAGCCACGTATGTTCTTAGCGGTGACACGGTTGTCTTTGGGCAACCTGTCGAAGTGCAGGAGATGTATGCGGCAAAGCGTATGGCTGAGCTTGGCATGGAACTCCAGTTAGTTGAAAAGCAGGAGACTACTGAGCTTGAGCTTGCGGGTCCTATTGTCAAGAAGAGTGCTGATGAACAGCGTATCGCTTACGCTGCGGTGTTGGTTCCCGGTGAGCCCGATTCTGATGGCGAGGTTTTGACGTCTGCTAAGATTGAAGACGCCGCTCATGGTTGGATGGAGTCTTACCGTAATGTTGATTTGATGCACACTCTGAATAACACGGGTGTCCCGGTGGAGTCCTATATTCTTGCTGAGGCTATGAAGGTAGAGGCTTACGGAAACCTGATGGAACTTCCTGCTGGCACGTGGATTCTTGCGTCTAAGCTTTCTGAAGAAGCTTGGGCGGGTGTGAAGTCCGGCGAGCTGACCGGGTATTCGGTAATGGGCATCAAGAAGGCTCATCTTGAGTCGGCTACCAAGTCGGAGGACGATGTCTTGGATGATGCAGCGTTTAAGCGGACGTTGCTGGCCGACCTTGGAGAAGACTGGGTGGCTGCTTTTGTCTCTGTTGTTGACCACCCTGCGGTTCCAAAGGCCAAGTTCTTTGCGTTGAAAAGCAAAGAGTACAGTGACCTTGAAGCTGCAGAAGACGTTTCTCCTAATGGCCCAAGGCTCATGGAGAAGCTGGGGAAGGCTTTTGGTCTTGTTAAGAATACCGCCCCTGATGTTGAGGGTGATACCGCTGAATATCGTAAGATTCCTCAGGCTGAGCTAGACAAGCTTTCGGAGGAAGATTATGCGGGCGCTAACCATTCGTTCCCTATTTCTAAGCCTACGGATGTTGCGGCAGCTGCTGCGGCGATTGGTAGGGCTGGGTCGGATAACTATTCGACAGACAAGCTAAAAGCTAATATAATCAAAATTGCGTATAGAAAAGGTCCTGCTTTTGTATCTCAATTGCCCGAAGCTTGGCAAAAGTCTGGAAAGTCTGAGATGGATGTAGGTTTTGAAAGCGCTGAAAAAGTTGGTCGTAAGATTAATAGTGTAACTCTGGCTGCTCTTAAGGACTGCAAGAGTGCTATTAAAGCTTGTCATGACCAGCTATCATCTATCATTGACTCTGCGGATGTTCAAGCGCTGATGGACAATGAGGGCCAAGACGGTACCTCGAACTCTGACGTGTCTAAGTCAGAGGATATAGGTGAAGGGTTGGTGACAAATATGAACGTAGAAGATGTGAAACGTCTTATCGCAGAAGCCGTAAAGGCTGCTACATCTCCTGCAGAGGAAAGCCCTGAGGTATCAAAGGCCGCTTCTGTAGATACGGACGAGGCAAACGAGTCGATGCAAGTTGACCCCGCTGTTCAGGTGGACACTGATGCTCCTGCTGGTAAGTCAGAGGATGCTGTTACGGTTGATGCTGTGGAAAAGGATGAAGATGCTTCGTCCGAGAAGGCAGAGGTAGCTGTGGAAGAGCCGATTGTTGAAAAGGCAGAAGAGCCTGCGGTTGAGGAAGCTCCTGTGGTTGAGGAAGCTGCTAAGTCTGTAGAGGCTGAGGTTACGCCGGTAGAGGATGAGCCGGTTGTTGAAAAGTCCGAGGACGAGGCTCCCGTTGTGGAGAAGTCTGAGGAAGTCCCAGTCGTTGATACGACTGCGGATGAAATTGCATCTCTTAAGGCTGCTGTTGCGGCTGCAGAGGAGCAGGCGGTTGAGTATGCCGCATTCAAGGCCGAAATGGCTGAGAAGGTTGAGTCGATGGAAAAGCGCTTGAGCCGCGTTGCGACGGCGTCTAAGTCTCTGCCTAATGATGGCGGTAGCGAATCTGAGGAGCCCACACCGGACTTCGGCAGAGACGCTTTCGGTCGTCGGATTCGTTGACCTATTACAACGTCTGAGAAGACTTGTGAGGAGTGATTAAATTGCCAGATAGTAATGCACAACTTCTAGCTAAGCTTGACGCGGCGTTCAAGGGCATCACCGAGATTTCTGATTTTGGTGACAGTGTTCTTGCTCCTGCTAAGTTTGACCGGTTCGTACAGCAGATGCAGCATTCTACCGTTGTTCTGCCTGTCGCCCGTTTTATCCCGATGACCTCGCAGCGCGTCGACATTGACCGCACCGGGTTCGTCACTCGTATCCTTAAGTCGGGACGCACGGCAGCTCCTGCTAAGCCTCCGACGTGGCCGGATGTTCCCGGTGGAAGTTCTCGTAGTTTGAACACTACGTGGAACGGTGGCGAGGATTTCTCTGAGCCCGTGTTCTTCACCAACCAGCTGAATGCTCGTGAGCTTCAGGCTGTTACTTCTCTCCGTGATGACGCTCTTCGTCGTAACATTGAGAAGGGTAACTTTGAGAACACTCTGATTGACCTCTTCAGCGCGGCTGCTGGTCGCGACCTTGAGGAGTATGCACTGCTGGGCGACACCAATCTGACTTTTGGTCAGGATGATGTTCTTTCTCAGACAGACGGTTGGGTTCGTAAGGCTGCTCAGAAGCTGTATGGTGTTGGTGCCTCCAAGGACTTCGACCCGGCTGATGACGCCTATCCGGAGAACATGCTGAACGAGATGCTGCAGGCGCTTCCTAAGCAGTATCTTGCTAACCCCGGCGACTGGAAGTTCTACGTGACATGGAGCGTTTACGATGGTTATCGTGACTGCCTCCGTGCTCGTGGTACCCAGCTGGGCGATTCGGCACAGACCAGCAATATGCCGCTGTACTTCAAGGGCACGCAGGTTGTTTACTGCCCGTTCCTTGAGCGTGCACACACTCTCCGTGGTACGGCTAAGGCCGACCTTATCGAGGGTGAGGTTGCTCTGTTGACCAATCCGGACAACATGGCATGGGGCGTGTTCCATCAGGTGCAGATTGAGCGTGAGCGCGAGGCCAAGCTTCGTCGTACTGACTTCGTTCTTGCTTTCGAGGGTGACGTCAACTACGAGGACGAGAATGCTGCTGTCGTGGCGCTCGTTGAAAAAGAGAATCCGGCTTAAGTAGCGGATTTATAGGGGTCGTCGGGCACGCTTTATAGGAGTGCCCGACGACCCCTTTATCTAGAAGGAGACTTACTGTGCTCAAAGTTATTTCGGTGCGTAACAACGCTAGGGTTGGAGTCATCAGAGCTAACATGATGTTTCCGGCTGGTAGGACCTACACATTTGTGATGGACCCTTCTGTCAGTAAGTTCAAGGAAATCAAGGCTTGCGCTTCTTTGGAAGTTGTTGGCATGGAAGATTTCGTTGAGTCTGTGTATAAGATTGAAGTGGGACTGTCTGCAGTGGAAGAGCCTGTTGTGGTGACAAAGCTTGAGGAACCTGTTGTTGAGGAACCTGCTGTTGAGGAGCCTGTAGCCGAAGAGCCTGTTATTGAAGAGTTTGTAGTACCTACACCACCTCCTCCGGAGCCGGTTGTCGATACCACTCCTCTAGTTGTAGAACCTGAATCTCCTGCTGATAACGTGGCGGAACTTGAGGTTCTTGAACCGGTTGAGGTGTATTCAGAGCCTGAGCTTGTTGAGCTTGTTGAGGTAGTTGAAGAGCCAGAGGTAATGATTTTTAGTTGTCCTTATTGCGATTTTGAAGCCACCAAAAAGGTTGGGGCTTTGAATCATGTACGTTCCAAGCACCTAGATAACTATGCTGAGTATAAAGAGCGTTTAGGTAACGTTTAATAGCGCTGCTTAGGGGGTGGTTTTAGTGGCAGATGTCCCTATTTATAGTTCTGTGGACGACGTTGTTGCTATGTCAGGTATTAAGCCCGAGGACTTTGAGCTAGAGGATGACATGGGTTCTGCTGAAGACGCCCTGACGGCTGAAGATAAATTAAACGCTCTGGTGTTTTCGTGGCTTGTTAGCATTAAGGATTTTATCGACCGTAACCGTAATCGTAATTACACGGCGGAAGAGACTGCTGTTGCTGCGGTTATTGATAAGTGGGGAACGGTTATTTACCCGGCTACGGTTGCCACCCCTGTTCCTTCTGGGATACATAATATTGCGCTTAGGGCAGCGTGCAATATGGCGTCTATGGCTCTTTTGAGGCGTGAAACCGCTGTCCAGAGGGTGGACCTAGTCCAGCGTCTTAAAGGCGACGAGGTGTTCTCTCCTGCTCTCCTGCACGACCTTGCTCAGTATCCTTCTAAGCCACGTTTTCGTATGGCTGTTTCCAAGACCACAAAGCCTAACGTGTACGATATTTTGCGGCAGCCCGGAATGGGCTATTACAGCTAGGTATTGTGATGGCGTCTAACGCAACTATAAACGTCTCTTTTGAGTGTACTACTTCTCCTCCTAATCTAGAGGCGCGGTTCACGGCTATGGCTGCTGCTGTGGAGAAAGAGCAAGCCAAGATGTTCAAGTCTTTAAAAGAAATAGGCGTGAAAGCGGCGCAGGAAAAAGTTCCCGTTCGTTCTGGGAAATTAAAAAAGTCTCTTAAAAGTGATTCTAGCTCTGACGCTCAAGGTTTTGTTGTGCGTTCTGCGCTTCCTTACGCCCCTACTCAAGATAACGCTAAAAAGTGGGGCGTTAGACCAGCGTGGCCAAATGTAACGAGTCTTAGATTGTGGGTTAACGAAGTGTTGAAGCCAACGTCTACAGAACTTGATTCGGTGACATACTTGGTCGGTAGAAAACTTTCGCAGACAACTCCTAAACCTCATAACTTTTTACAAGCAGCCGCTGATGCTGTGCAGCATAAGATGGTCGACTACTCCGATAAGATGGCAAAGAATCTTTCTGCCAAGATGGGTGGGAGTAGAACATGACTATTTTGCAGGAGCTTGCAGACTACATAAAAGAGTCTGTTAACGAAGTTATTTTGCTAAAAGCTTCTTACACGTATCCAATGAGGGAGATACCAAAACCTTATCCGGCTTTGCTTGTATTGTACGATGGGTTGACTAGAGACCAGACCGAGGATGACATGGACTACTTTGTTCATGACATCACGTACAATCTTACCTTGTATTTAGATAACGATGGTAGGAAAATGGAAGAGCGTTGGGACTCGCTTATAGACTTGGTCTGGGAGCTTGTTCTAAGGTTTGCTAATGATAGGACGCTCGGAGGTAATTGTAGGCAATCTTTGCTTACGCACGGAGAGCCTGTAATTCATTTGAGTGAGGCAAAAATACCTGTGGGTCTGGGGCACACTTTCGCCCTTGTGGCTCGTGTGGAGACGGAGGAGATTTAATGAAGGATATTGATGAGAATGGCTCCCCGACTAAGGAGCCCTCTAAAAAGGTAAGTTTTTTTGCGGCTTCTTCTGAAGAAGAGCCTGTGGAGGTTGTTGCACCTGAGCCAGAGCCTCCGGTTTTTGTGCCTGTTCCGAAAGACCCTCTTTCGGAGAAGCAGGCTGAAGCTGCACTCCTTCAGAGGATGATTGCGGAAGCTCGTGCTAGTGCTAAGAAGAAGGATAATCCGGGCGGTTCTTATGAAAAAAAGGCCGTTGAAACGGAAAAGCGTGAAAAAGAGCTACAAAAGAAGATTGCTTCATTGTATACTACTACTATGTGGGCTGGTCGGCTTAACTATGAGTGCAAGGCTTGCCCCTATGCGACGCTTGATGAGGACCTTATCAAGCAGCATGTGACAAAACATATTTGATGAATCCCGAAAGGATGTGATTCCATGAGCGGTGTAAACGCACACGGAACTATGATTAAGGTGGGAGACGGTGGCGTTGCTGGTACCCCTGTTACCGATGCTACTTCTGAAGCTGGCACTACTACTGTTATCGATAAGACTGCTCACGGCCTAAAGTCTGGTGCAACTATTACTATTGCGTCGGTTACTGGTGCAAGCGCACAGGACTTGGTCGGTACCTATAAGGTGGACGTTATCAACCAGAACGTGTTTACCGTTCCGGTGGCGACTACCGGCGCTGGCACGGCTCTGCACTACACTCCGCTGACTCAGTCTTACACGTCCATTAAGGCGTGCAAGGACATCACCATGCCGTCTGCGGCAACAGACGAAATCGACATCACTACACATGACTCGACTGGTAAGGAGTTCATGGACGGCGATACCGATTACGGCGAGGTTGGATTCGATATCAACTACGACCCGTCTGAGCCTACGCACGTGCTTCTGCAGGCGCTTTCTATGTCGAAGGACCGCCACGATTGGCAGGCTGTTATGACTGATGATGGTGCTCAGATGTGGGCGTTCCAAGGCTGGGTTAAGACGTTCACTCTGACAGCTCCTGTGTCCGGTGTGTATTCGGCTGCGGTTGCTATTCGTGTGACTGGCGCACCGGCTGTAAGCTAATACAACATATATTTTAAGGTAGGCGCATGTGTGGTGTTGCAAAACCTATCTTAGTGTATAATGGGTCATGGGAATTTGAACGTAGAGTGTCAAGTTCCCATGGCCCTAAGTCTAATTGGAAAGGACTTGTGTAATGCTTGAAGACATGACGAAGACCGAGGCGCAGGAACTAGTGGCAGAGGTCGTAGCTACGGCAGTTCCCGTCTTCCACCTGCTCACGCGTGACGACATTCTTGCTGCTAAGGACCTTAAGCATGAGGATGTTGCGGTCCCGGAGTGGGGTGGTACGGTGCGTGTTCGTGGCCTTAAGGGTGTGGAGCGTGACGAGTTCGAGTCGAGCATCGTCGTGACTAATCCCGATGGCACAACGCGTGTCGAATCCAAGGCTATGCGTGCGCGTCTTTGCTCACTGACAGTTGTAGGCGAGAACGATATCCGCCTGTTCACAGCAGACGATGTTGCGGCGCTTGGTCAGAAGTCGGCAGCGGCTCTTGAGCGCGTCTTTGACGTCGCCATGAAGCTTGCTGGTATGTCCAAGGATGAGGTTGAGAAGCTGGGAAAAGACTCAGAGGAGACCCCAGCCGACGATTCAAGTTCAGACTCGCACTCCAGTTAGGCTGGTCTGTTCGGGAATTAGAAGAGAAGATAGATAGCCACGAGCTGACGGAATGGCAGATTTACGAGGCTATCGAACCCTTTGGTGAGCAACGAGCGGATTTAAGGGCTGGGATTATTGCAGCAACTATCGCTAATGTGAATCGTGGTAAAGGTCAAAAGGCCTTTTCCGCTAAGGATTTTATGCCTTATTTGGAGAAGGAAAAAGACCAGAGTGCAGAAGATGCCACGAGAGCAAACATTATGGCGTTGCAAGCCCGGTTCTCTGGTCTCAAGGGTTTAGGTAAGTAGACGAGTGAGAGGGTACGGATGGGCGCAATCGGAACAACGCTGAAGTTTGCTTTCAACATGGTTGCAGACCGTTCGCGCTTTGCCAAGCAACTAGAGCTTGCGGGACAGGATATTGGGAGATTGCGTAAGCAGGCTTCTACTGGCTCGCAAGCTCTAGGCGCTGTTCAGGTAGGTGCCGCTGCCGGGTTTACTGCACTTACAGGAGCTGTTGCAGGGTCCATTAAGACATTCCAGCAATATGGACAGGGAATCAAGCTGGTTTCTCGTATGACCGGGGCCTCTGCTGAAGAGGCTTCTAAGCTTACTGCTCAGTGGGCTAGGTTCGACGTTACCGGTAAGCACGCTTCCATGGGTCTGCGTACCTTCTCCCGTCAGTACTATCAGGCTACTATGGGTACTGATGCGCAGCAAAAAGCTTCGTTGAAGAAGTTCTCTGATGCGGGAGTCGACGCCGCGTCTGTTAAAACTCTTGGGTTCTATGACCTTGTCATGAAGGTCCGTGATGGCATGTCTCAAATGAGTAATGCCACAGACCGAACTGCCCTCTCTGTGTATATGTTCGGTCGTGCTGGAACCTCCCTTATTCCGTGGTTGACCACTGGTAAAGAGGAATTTGCTCAGCTGAAGCAGATGATTCAAGACTCTGGTCTTGTATGGGACAATAAGAAGCTGCAATCTTGGTACACGATGATGAAAAACTGGCGCGAGACCCAGTTGATGTTCAAAGGTATCCAGATGACTATCGCCAGCGCTGTTCTTCCTTATCTTGATAAAGGAGCTGCTGCTCTTCAGAAGTTCATGGGATTGTTTAATGGAGTAGCCGCGCATCTTGTTATTCCTGCCTTACTAGCTACAGGAACTGTGGCAGGCTTTGGGCTGTTCTTAAAAATTGTGTCATCTGGCTTTATCTCGGTTGGTAGGCTTGCTGGAGGTATTGTTCATCTCACCAAGGTAGTTGTGGGACTTGACGCTGCTAGCGCAGAGGGAGGCTTTTCTAAGTTCTTAGGCGGGCTAGGGTATGTTTGGTCCTCTGTTAAAAATATGGGTGCTGCTGTTGTATCGATGCTAGGTAAGGTGAGGAATGCTTACCTAGCATCTGCTGGTGCGGAGAGCCTTTTTTCTGGAGGGGGTGGGGCAGGCTTTATAGGAAGTGCTGCTAAGAGGGAGAAAAACGCAGCAGCTATAGCAGGTGCCGCCGCCGCTGAGAAAGCTGCAGCAAGGGAGGCTGAAAAGAAAGCCGCTCGGGTAGCAGAGGCTAGCGCTATGAACACGGGAGAAACCGTGTTAGCGTATTCTGCTGGTGGCAACATCGTAGAAGAGATAAAGCGTATTTCTCCTGTTATAAAAGATACGTTATTCAAAGCTCTTGCTTCTGCTAGCAAGGGCTTTTCTATTGCTAAGAACTTCCTTGTTGGCGGTGTTCAAGGAGTAGCTATAAAGTTTGTGACGTGGTTTGGGGGAATTTTCTCTGCTGCGATTGCGCTTGCTTTTGAAATCGGGGGAGCGCTAAGGGCTGCTTTGGAAAAACTGTTCGCTTGGATTGCTGCGCAGATGGCCATCTCTACTGCGGAGGGCGTTGGCGAGGGGTCACTGTTGTCTAGTGCCGGGGGGATTGCGGCAAAGCTTGGAAAGGTGGTTATTGGTCTTGTAGCTTCGGTGGGAGCGGGACTTGGTGGAACTGAGTTATATGAGGGAATCTTTGGGGGTGGCACGGCAGCGGCTGCTGGGGTAGCAAAGTCTTCCGGAGGAATTATCGCTTCTCTTAAGGGTGTTAAGGACTCAGCTAAAAATACGGCGCTTAGTGTAAAGCAATCCTTATCAGATATTGGCAGCTCTCAACGGCAGTCGCAGACTGTAGCTCTTGCTAGAGAAGGTTCTAATGCCTATCTAGATGCTGCGAACACTTCTGCTGCAGCATCTGAAAATGGGGCTAATCGTATTGCAGAGGCTTATTCTGGAGCTGCTGCTTCTGTGGATAAGAGCGCCGTAAGTATGCGCTCTTCTCTGGGCAAAGTATTTAAGTCTTTTATGGCTGGGAGGCGTGGTAGTACTGGTGCTATTTGGCTAGGAGAGGACAGAGTACCAAATATAAAAAAGGATGTGGATGCTGGTAAACTCCTAGCTAAAAGGGTGGCTATTTTTAGGTCAAATGATAACTATCAAAATACTTTGACCACTGCTCTTGCCAAAGATGTTGACGAGGTTTTAAGGCTGTCTGCTCAACGTCAAGCTGCAACGGAAAGGGCGCTGCTTGCTTTTGACCCTGCAGGAGAGCGCCGCGCCGCCGCCGAATTTTTGAGTCTTAGTAAGAAGTTTTTGAAGATGAGCCCTGCAAATCAGGAGCTGCAAATTACCCGCTCTGTTCAAAATCTTTTCCTTAGGGTTGCAGGAACTAACAAAGACGCTTCAAATGCTTTAGGAAATATTTATCACTTGACTCGTGATATCGCCACCGAGGCGCACAGAACGGGTAGCACCTACGATGATATTTTGGCGGGTAGCGAGGAATTGCTTACACGTGCTCAGGATACCGCTAAGGGAATAGACCTTACGCGTAGGGTTTTGAAGACTGCTCCAGTTTATAGGAAGTTAGACGTTTCCGACATGGAGAAAATCGACAGCTTGTTCCAAAGCATTGGTGACCGGGAAGGCACCTACTCTTTAATGCTACAGAATTTAGAAGAGTCTATAAAGTCGGCTTCTAAAATAGAAGGTTGGGTAGCAGCTAGAGATTTAGCACAAAAAAGATTAAATACTGCGATGGCAGAAACTGAGCGTATAAACGCTAGGCTTAAGCAGATAGGGGAGCCTTCTCTTGTTAGTGCTAAGGAAAGTCTGACGGAATATGGAAGCCTGCTTGTAGACCGTGACATAGCGGCAAATAGAATTCTCACTGCGGCTAATAAGCTTAAAGACAGTGAAGCGTCTATTAAAGAGGCAGTTTCCAATCTTTCAGAATCTATACGTGGTTACAGACTTGGAGATGTTATATCTGCTGACCAGCTAGCCGTATTGGATTCCCGGATGGTGCGAACCAGAACACTGGTGGAGTATTTGGGCAAGTCCTTTAAAGAAGCTCGTATAGCAGCACGTGATTATGACTTAGAGACTATCAAAGCTATTGCTGCTGACGTTGGGGCTGGTTCTGGAAACGCTCGTGGGAGACTATTCTCCAGACTTTCTTCTAGTATTGAACAAGAAAAAGAACTCCGCGCCACTTCTCGTCTTCTAGACAGCACGGGAAGGGCTACGGTAATCACACAAGAAGAGGTGTCTTCGGTTCTAACAGATGTTGCAATGGCGGCTAAAAAAGAGGCGGACGCGCTTTCTGCTGGGGCTTCTGCTGCCGAGGAAGCTGCGGCAAAAGTAAAGGCTCTACTAGGCGGTCTGTCTGTTAAGTTGGATGCCATCGAGAAGACTAGAAAGGCTCTAACTGGAGGCTTACGCTACGGAGATACTTCGTTTATTGATGTGGGCGGAGCTATCGATGAAGTTACCGTTCTCAATCAAAACATTGAGTCCGCCAAATCTAGTATTATAGCTTTACAAGAAGCCGTCGACCGGATTAAACCACACCTACCTAATTTAGATGTTAATTCTGATGTCTACAAAGAAGCCATACAGGCACAAACGTCACTTAATCAAAAGATAGAGAGCCGAATAGCGCTAGAAAAGCGACTTGCTGCTATTACTAAGCCTTCTAGAGGTGCCGGTGCTTCTGCTAAAGTTGCCGCTGAAACGGCTTCAAATATTGGAGATGCGTCTACCTCGTCGGCTGCTTTGTCGGACAACTTGTCTGAGGCTGACAGGCTGTTCATAGAGATGAACAAATCTGCAAAATCTTTTGCAGAGGCTTTTAAAAACGGCGTAATAAAATCCTCCGGGGACCCCGTTGTTACAAGGTCTTTGTTCTATCTTAAAAAGAATATGGTTAAGGTTTACACGGACCTTGGTGAGGCAACAAAAGCTTTCTTTGAGGCAAAGCATGAGTGGTTGGGGCTTAATTATTCTATTGACACGCTGGATAAATTTGAAGCTGCTGTTTTTTATCACATAAAAAATATCAGAGAGGGCTACACCGCTTCTCTGGTAGACCTCCAAGGAGTTTTACAGGAGTTTCGGGATAAGTTAGACGCAGCGGCTAAGCTTAATGAAAAGGCTACTGCTGTAAATCTTATTAAGCCTCTTCCTCGCACAGAAGATAAGGTGGTAGCGAGGGGTAAGGGTGAGTTGAATCAGTGGGACGCTTCTGCCGTAGAAGATTATTATGTAAAATTGCTAGACGTAAACAAGGCTACGGACAGGGCTACACTAAGCTCTATTAAGTTTACGGACGCGCGCGACATGATGTTTGCTAAGGGGAACTCTTTTGCGGACGCGGGGAAGTCTTTAGAGGACCTTACAGGAAGCTGGAACAACCTAATTGACACCATGCTTCCGTCTAAAGATGTTCTGACAAACATCTCGGGTAGCATGGGGGAGTCTGCTAATACTATACACGAACTTCTTCTTACAATGTCAGAAGATGATGTTGCTTTTATAGGTAAAAATATTGCAGCTCAGATGCGGTGGGTTAGCGCTTCTAAGGCAGCCGGTGAAAAAGTTGTTTTTGACACAGCAAAAGCATCTAGAGAGATAGAGTCTGCTATAGGAAGAACTTTCTCTACGGAAGAGCTTACCGGGTTTATGGATGTTGTTAAACAAGCTTCCATACAACTTTTCGGAATGGCGCGACAGCAGAAGGGGTGGGCTGCTGTACGAAGTCTTATTAGAGACGTCACTGAAGAATTAGCGGCTGGAACCTATAAGGCGGATAGCTTGTTTACCCGTGCCGAGGCCATTGCGCGTGAGTACGGAAGCGTGATGAAGCTGGGGGAGGGAAGTGCCGCTTTCAGGGGCTTGCGTATAGAATCTTCTGTGTTGGAGAATATAAAAGGTGCAGGCTTGGCTATAGATGCTGACCGCGCTGAGGCTATCTTGTTTGAGCATGCTCTTAATCTAGCTGGAAAAGCGGTTGGTCACATTGGGGAAAACAAAAACTTAGAGGCACTTTTAGGTTCAGGCATAAAGTTATTCAATGAGATGGGAATCTCTGCTGAGGGGGCGGCTAACGGGGTTGGTAAAGCTTCTTTAGAAGCACGACAGGCTGCTTTGGAAGCTCTTGGTAAGACTCCTCTGGAGGCTTCTAAGTTAGTCACAGAAGCGCTTGGTCAGGAAGCTTCTGCGCTGGATGTTCTTAACCTGCAGTTGACTATGTCAACACAAGCTGCGGCTGATAATTTGGGAATCACAAGAACTTTGGCTAGGGTGTTCTCAGACCTTGGGGGAAATTCGGTAACTGCGGCAGCTGGGATAAATACTGCTGCTGATGCTGCTACGGGGGCTGCGGAAGCTCTTACAGGAGCTGCTGAAGCTGCTCGTAGTATCCCTACAGTTACGCTAACAGCGGATGTGTCTGGGTTTGAAGCAAGCTCAACTGTAGTTAGAAGTTCTCTCAAAACTTTGGCTGTTGAAGAGGCTAGGGCTTTTAGGAGAATATCAAACACACGTGAGGCCACACTTTCTGCTGTTTATACTAGATGGGCAGAGGGTGATAGGGCTGTCGCAACTGCTACAGGGCGTGCTATAGAGCTTCATGCTGAACACGTTTCTGCTGTTAACAGGGTTGTAGAAAAGGCGCTTCGTGATGCAGACAGGGCAAATAAAGCGATTCCAGAGATTCGCATGCCTGCAAAGGTTATGGTTCCTGAAACTCCTACTCTCCCGGAGACGAATTTTGATTTTCTTAAAGCGTCGGGGAGATTCGACCTTGGTGCCCGTCAAACTACTAAAGTTTTAGAGACATTCAGCTACTCAGCAGAAATGTATGGCACTAGGGCGGAAGAGAGTCTTACTAAACATGCTTTTCGTATGGGTAAAGCTTTAGCTGTGCTTGATAAGAGCGTGGTAGAGACTTCAGGTTCTTTTAAGTTTGTTAGTAGCACGATAGCTGCTACTGATGTTGTAGGAGAGATGGCCAAAGTTTTCGGTCCTACTGTGTTTGAAGAGGGTTCCGCAGCAGCGCTTGTTTATAGAAATAATTTGACCGCTGTTGAAGATGTGTACGAAAGACTTGCTAGGTTTGGTGTTACATCAATAGCCGCTGATAACAAGCTGCTTACAAGTGCAGTGGCGGCAGATATTTATGCTAAGCATCTCTCTGCTGCAGAACCTGCTCTTGCCCGCCTGACGTTGGCGCAAGAGAATTATGATAAGTATGTTTTGGGGGCAGAGAGGGCTTGGACGTCTTGGATACCATCGTGGGCTAGCCTTAGCGCGGACCCCTTAAAACCGGAAGTGTCTGAGTTGTCTCAGCTTAACGCTGAGTTGGTTGCCGCGCGGGAGAATTATACTAAGTTGTCTAACCCACTTAGACTCTTTACAGAATTTAGCAAGAAGTCTAATTATATGGTTGAACAGGGAGTACGCTCATTTTTCTCTTCTGCTAAGGCTGCGGAAGATGCTGCTGCTAGAGATGCTGAGTGGGCTAAACGTGCTTATGAAGCTTCTAACGAAGCCCGCTTGCTGGGTATAAGGGCACAGCTTGTAGAAGGCCATATAACTGCGTTAGCTGATGCTACAGAAAAGCTGGCTACGGCTACTTGGAACCTGCGGAACATGCGGGGAAGTACAGATGTCATGGTTAAACTTGCAGTGGCAGTAGAAGTAGCCCGTGATAATTTAGTTAAGGCGGCGGTCGCAGCTGCTAAGTTCGGGGAGAACGTTTCAGGGGCTGTTTCTGACGCTGCTACTGCCGCTAATATAGCTGCGGCGATGAAGAATATTCCTGTTGGGGCTTCCTTAAGGTTCTTTGTTGAGCCCGGCGGAACAAAACCATTTAACGAAGTTATTACTGAAGCAATGCGGGAGATGGTTAATGATGTAACAAACAGACCTCCTGTTAAGGTTCCTGTGACGGTTGAACCTTCTTGGAAGTTGGCTTCTGCTGAGTTGGACACGGTTTCTATTCGTATTGACACGCTACGTGAAGAACTCCAAGCTCTTACTGAAAATCTTACTAAAATGGAAGCCTACACCGCACACGTTGTGGCTAACAGCTCTAAGTATGTTTCTTCCTTTGTAGATAGAGCCGTCGCTAATTTAGAGACGGCTAGGTCTAGAGCCGCTGAGGTACAAACTGCTCTTAACGCTGCCAACAAGGAGGCTGAAGGGCTGAATACAATAATAGAAGCGGGTAGAACTATAAGAGTTCCCGCGTCTACCATAGCAGACTTAGCGGATAAAGGTTCTGTTAAAAGCTTGCAGACTGTGGCAGAAGTCTATAAGGAATCAGCTGCCGCAGCAGAAGAGTTAGCTATTCAAGAGAAGTTCGTAAACGAGGCCATCCTAGAAACGACTAAGCGGGCGGATGAGGCTGCTGCTAAGGTAGCCAAGCTTGATATAAATATGAATGCTGGCAACACTGGTTATGCAGAGGAGTTGAGAGTGGCCCGAGAAGAGTTAGTAGGTCTTGGGACTGAGCTGAAGAATCTTAGAGAGTATGCTGCTGCTAATAATATTGTTATTACGGTAGATGTGGAAGCTACCAACGCCGGAAAAGGGTTTTTCCGGTCCGTCTTTAGTAAAACTGATGCGGTTACAGCGGGTACTGATGCAGCAAATTCTGCTGTGGACGCTGTTTCTAGCACTATTAAGGCTTCTACAAGTGCTGCTGAGCCTCTAATATCTGCTACAGAGCTTATATCTACTCCTGCAGTGGTTGCTGAGAGCACTAAAGCTGGAGCTGCTGCGCAGAAAGGTTTCTCTTCCGCTATTGCAGGCATTAAAGTTGAACGCACGGCAGGTGAGGTAACAGCTCTTGGGGAGGCTGGTAAGGGTCTTATGCAGGTTGCGGAGGAAGCCTCACTATTTTCAAAGGCTATGGGGCCTGTGGGAACTGCTATAAACGTGGCTTTTGCTGCTTACACAGCTTATTCTTCTAATACAGCTCTGATAGCAGCTGCTAAGAACAGCACTGATGTCTGGGCAAAATCTGCTACCTCGTCTGGGTTTATGCAGGCCACGGTTGTTGGTAGGAAAGTGGCCGATTCTTTTGCCTTTGGTATCGCTGACCAGATTACTAAATCTAATAAAGAGCACATGATTTGGGCAGCCCTTGAAAAGCATCCTGACTTGGTAAGGTACTTCTATACGTGGGAAACGGTTGCTACTCATTCCCGCACTAAGCAGGAAAAGGAACAAGGAAGATGGGTTCTAAGTGACGAAAACTTTTATAAGCTCTGGAGTGCCGTAGAGCACGAAGGTACTATGAGCTATATTAAACGGTACAACGACGACCAAAAAATACTTGCATACGCCCGCACTCATGCTGCGAACAATAAACCCGGTAAGGACACAGAGAAAATTCAATTTGCTCTAACAGACCTTCGTCAGCTAGCCAGTATTATGAACCTTGGTGGTATTAAGGGACTTAATGTTTTCATGGAAAATATACTACCTGCCCAAATCTTAAAGGTTGCGGAAGCTCTTAAAAAGGGCGCGGACGCGTATGATAAGTATTGGCAGGCTAAGTATCGCGTTAGAACGGTTAGAACGGAGAACCTGAGCGGAGGTTTTACTGATACTGGTCTTGCTAGAATGCCTATTGCAAACGAAAAGGATTTTTCTAAGGCTCAGGAGGCTGCCGCTGCTGCCCAAAATGCTGCATGGCAGCTGGCTGCCGACATGAAAGCTTTAGATGCGTATAACAGGCAGAGAGCCCGTATTCCGCAGCGTGGCATTCCGGTTAAGTTTAAAGATAGGGCTTCTATACCACTTCCTGCTACTTCTGAGGTTACTCAGGCTAAAGCGCTGGAAGCTGTTGTTCTTGCGACAGGAGATGCTTTTAACGTTGAAAAGCAGCAGGCAGCGGCAGCGGCTTATGCGATACTGGAGAATTTTAGTCATGTTAAAGATATACCCACAGGTCTTGTGGACGGAATAAAAACAGTTCTTGCTGAGACTAGGAAATTATACGCTCCTGACGTTAGTCAACTTATAGGGGCTGATAAACTTAAGGACGTAAAAAAGAGCGCTACAACTCTTTTTACTAATTTAGCAACTGCAGGAAAGCCTCTAACTACTCATGGTTCCCTAGCAGTAGCTGTTGCTCTACAGACAAAGATAGATACAGCCAAGGCTATAGACGCTCCTGCTCTACTTAACGACTTACAGCAGCAGGCAGATGACTTCTCTGATAAGACCCACTCTCTGAGGATACAACTATTTCCTTCTATAAATCTCCCTTCAAGCCAATCTATGCAATCTGTTTCGGATATCGTCGGACAGATGACTACAAACTACGGAGAACTTATTAAGAGTAAGGGTAAGGATAAGCAGGCGGGGGCTTATGCACAGGAAGAACGCGCGCAGTTAATCGAACTTCTTAAGGTTGAAAAGGACCCAGCGGCTGTAAAGCTTATTGACGACACGCTGGCTAGGTTCCCAGATTTAATTTACGGGTGGAAAAATGCAAAGGACGCGGCTATTGCTTACACAGAAGCGCAGAAGTTTTCCGCCGCCCAGCTAAAGGATAGTATAGCTGCTGGTAAGGCGTGGTTGACGCAGCAGCATACGTTCGAAATAACCACTTATGGGAAGACGAAGAACACTATAAAAACAGTCACCGAGACTGGCGAGCAGCTGAGGAAGCAGGGCAAAGCTCTCTTTGACACTAAGACTGGTACTGTAACGCTTCTAAATAGTGTACAGCAAATAGCTGACGCAATGTCTGGGGCACAGCTAGTCACTGCTAATAAGAGTATTCTTGACGCCTTAGGTTCTATTCCTGACAGTATTATAAAGACTCTTGAGGGACGTAACTGGAAGGCTGTTGGAAAGGCTATCCTGAAGGCTGGAAAGGAGTTTGGTTCTGCTTTGTCAAGCCTTACTGCTGACCAGCAAAAAGCAGTAGTTGATAACGCGGCAAATATTAACTCTATTGCCGGGGCGCTGGGGTCTGCTCTAACCACGCTTTCTACAATGCCAACTAAGTTTATTACTCCTGTACGTCAGAACTACAAAGCTCTTGGAGCCTACATCAACCAGTCTCTCACGGAATTGGCCAGCTCTTTTAAGGACGGTTGGCTGCAGATAAACTCTCAGCGCGCTACCTATATAGCTGACATCGCTACAGGGTTGGGTAACTTTCTCGCGGCGCTTACTGGTATGCCTACTAACACTGTTAATATGTTCAAGCAGAACTGGACTTTACTTGGAAACGCCCTCAGGGTAGCTATGAACCAAATATTAGCTGTTTTTGCTTCTATGGGGGACCTCCAGACACAGGCCACTAAGATGGGTAATATTGGAAGCATTGCAAGTGATGTAGCTTCCCTTATTACTTCGTTTGTGACGATTACTGGAGACAGTGTCAATAAAGCGCTGGCGGGTCTTACGGCGATTAGTAATAACGCTAAGGCTCTCGCTAGTGAAATAGCTCTAATTCTTAATACCGTGTTGGATGTATTCAAGGCTAAAGGGCTGGCAATTTCTGCCACACAGGCTACAGACAACTCCAACATATTCGGTATGATAACCAGTGTTGGAGATATAATTACAACCTTCTCTGCTATTACTAAGGCTATGATTTCAGGGGCGCTTGCCAATCTTAAAAGTTTGGAGGGTTCCACAGCTCCTCTTGGGGAGGCTATGGTTGGTGTTATTACTAGCCTTCAAAGTCAGTTTAGCTCTAAGAGTTTGTCCGGAGTTGCAGACCTCGCTACCACAACCACTGACGTTGTAGGTATTATCACTGGTATTGGCTCTGTGATAACCACTTTCTCAGCTATCACAAAAGCTATGGTCAACGACGCGATTACTGGTCTGGTCGCGGCTGCTGTGGCTGTTGGAACGGACACAGGAAACGCTAACCATACCACCCTTGGTGGGGCTATGTTGCTTTTGGTTACTCGTTTGCAGGCAGTGTTTTCTTCAAAGAACTTGCCGAAAACAACTGCTCTTGCTGCTACCGTTACAGATGTGGTAAGCGTTGTTAACGGTATAGGGTCTGTTGTTACTACCTTCGCCACGATTACAAAAACGATGGTCCAATCTGCTATAACAGGGTTAAATGCCGCCGCTACTTATGTGGGGGTTGATGGGCTTAATATAGGTGGCGCGATGATTAAGGTGGTCAACGCTATTAGTAAGTCTATTAGTGACTCTAAGAATGGTTTTTCTTCTAGTGCAACTTTGTCTTCACAGGTAACTGACCTCACCACCATAGCTGGTAATGTTGGCACAATCCTCACGCAGTTTGCTGCTTTGACTGAAGAGGGTATTGCTACAGCTGTCCAAAACATGAATACCGTTGCAAATAATGACGCTCCGCAGATTTCTGTTGCTCTTATGAACATGGCGACGTCTTTGCAGCACGTGTTTTCTGCGAATGGGATAAACGCAAAATTTGCCGACTCTATGACCGCTATTGGTACTGTAATGACTACCGTGGAGCAGGTGTTCACGTTCGCAACTTCGATGACAGACTCTAATATTCAGTTACTCACTGCTTTTGCGCAGGGTACAGGTGTTGTGGAAGGTCTGTGGCACGGGGTTGGAGTTGCACTTACAAATGTTATCGAAGACCTTATATCTTCTGTAGGAAAGATTCCAGATTCAAGTCAGTTGTCGGCTGCTGAGGCTGCTATTAGTTCACTGTCCAATATTTTCTCCAGCCTTACAACGCTTATGGGGAGTGTTACAGCAGCAGAGTCTTGGGTGTCTTCTGCTCCAACAGTTACAACTCCTGCTGGAGGAAGCAACACTGGAGTTTCTTATGTTCCTCCTACCACTCCTGTGGTATCGGGAGTGGATGCCACTGCCGCAGCTCCCGGAAACAGTTATTCCCACACAGACGTTAACATTTCTTGGCAGACTCTTACAGGAGAGCCAAGCGTTCGTGAAACTAGACAACTTGTAGCTGTTCTTAAACCCGAGTTTGACAGGCTATCTTCCAACAAACTAAGGACGTCTTTCTAGTATGTACCTGACTTCTGACGATAAGGTGTTTATTGAGTGGGGGAATCAAACGGCTCCTCTGCTTAATTCAGCAGGAGAGTCTTATTGTGACCGATACGTTGTTTATCGTAGTTCTTATGGAGACGGCAGGGACTTGGTTGCTATTGGGACTACACAGGCAGAGATGTTCTTAGATTATAACGTTCGGCCTAACACGGTTTACCATTACAGGGTGTTTGCTGTTACGGGAGGGTCTTCTGTCAACATCGCCAATTTTACGGTTACGACAAAAAGTGCTCCGGAATTAACTGCTCGCATCCCCACTACCCCTGCTGGGCTTACCGCAAAAGGAACCTCTAAGGGTATTACGTGGTCATGGAGTTCTAGTCAGGATTCAGGAGGCCCAAACAGTATGTTGGGGCACTTAGTCGAGACAGGGGACGCTAAGCAGCCACGCGGATTTGTGTGGTCAAATGGAGGTAAGTCTACGTGGAATGAAGCAGTTCCTCTAAAAGGAAACCGTACTTACAGGGTTCGGGGAATTACTAAGAAGTTGAAACTTTCAAAGCCTAGCAATATTGCTAGGGGAAAAGCTGGAGGGGATGTTGGGCCAACTCCCGGTCCCACCTACACTCCTTGGTGGTTTGTGCGTTTTGATATGTTAGTTGAGCAGGAAAACACTATTTGGGACCCGTTTGCCGAAACGATAGTGCCACAGTTTAGTGCGCAAGTGTTTGAGGGTAGCGTGTTTGAGGGCAGTAGGATTTTTGTTTATCAGATGGCAGTAGCCGGTTCCACCGGAGGAACAACGTGGGATTTTACTCCCGGAGTTTGGAATTCTGTTTATGCTATTTGGGAGCCTGATACTGCTGGTTCTTGGCGGCAGGAAAATTCGTCTTGGGAAGGGGTAGGAATTAGACTGTTTTGGGAAGGGTTAGCAAACGGACAAAAGTGTCAGGTTACTCGTTTTAGAGCGGGGTGGGGTGGGACAGATGTTAAATTAGCTTCTACTGTGCCTTGTCCAGATTATTTTGACGGGGACTCCCCGGGGTGGGAGTGGGATGGCGTTCCTCATAATTCAACGTCAAGAAAAATAGGCGCAGGGGTTTACGGAGCACGAAATCTTTTTGTTAACCCTCGTTTCCATCTTAACTCTGATGATGGTTGGTCTCTAAATGCAGAGGGGTTTTTAAGAACGCATTTAGCAGATGCAACAGAGTTTGAAACGGCTGGGTTCTATTTTGACCCTGATTACATGACAAATATGGGCTGGACAAATCAGTACACCAGCGCTACGAGTATTGGTTGTAGAAAAAAAGCCCCTGTAGTTGCCTCTCCAGAGTGGCAGGTAAAGTTTCTTATTTATGAGCATATAGATTCGGATTATATTCGTAAGGACGGTTCTACCCATCATGTGAAGGATAGTTTGGCCTCTTCTACTATGTCTAACTTAGAACGAGCTTTGAGAGGCCCTTTTTTAGACAGGCTTCGTACCGTCTCTGATGGAAAGTGCGTGTGGAATATAGATATTAGCAGGATTTCTACTCCTGTAACACATATGCAGCAAGTTATTGATGACTTTGGGGGAGTGGATAACGTACCATCCGGCGACGATTCGTTTTTAAACTCTGGGAACTATGATGTTGTTTTCAGTTACTCCCCAGCTTGGGATAACGGTTATTTTGTTCCCGGTAGCTTTATTGGGCTGACCACTAGTAACCCTCTTGGCACAGCGTCAACTTGGATTGCTGATTGGTTTCATTCTTGGGATAACTCTCAGTGCTATGATTTACTTATACACGAGTTTATCCACGGGGTTCTTGCGTTTTTTGGCATCCAAGATATTCTTGACCAGACTTTAGATAACACTACTTATACTAACCCTTCTCATGGTTACAGTTGGCCTTCCTATTTTGGGAATAGCGCTGACCTTTTAGCGGCCTACTTAAGAGGCGCGAATATCACTGGGCCAGACGGAACTAAGTTTGGTATAACAGATGCAGACTGGGCACTGCCAAAACCTAAAAGTATGATGGATAATGGGTATGAATTTTATGACACGGGGGGTGTTGAAGTACCGGTTACTCCTTCCCGAGAGTGGAATATTAAAGTCCTTATTTATGAGCATATAGACTCTGACTATATACGAGCTAACGGGAGTACGGGTCATATAACAGCTAGTCTTACGTCGAGTGTTAAGCAGCAGATTACGGACATTTACTCTGGTCTTGTTCAAGCTAGGCTACATACGTTCTCAGAAGGTCGCTGTAAGTGGAATGTAGATATGAGTACCATCTCTGAGCCTATTACCGCCACTAATAATTTTCCTGCTCACGGAAGGGCTGTTAATTTACCAGAAGTAAGTTCTATTTGTGCCCCTTATCTTACATCAGGGGAGTTTGATATAGTCTTTAATTATTTTCCGGGGGACATAGCAGAGGATATTGCTGGGGACACTTTTGTTAATCCGTCTGGACCGACGACAATATTTTTCCCGGCTAGCTCTAATTGGGGTTCCATATCTGCAACAGACGTCCCGCTGCACGAGTTTTTACACCAAGCCTTAGGGTTTCTGCATGTTCCGGATATTTTAGACCAAATGGTGGACTGGAAGGCTTATTCAAATCCAAGAGACGGGTATAGTTGGCCTGCTTATGGAGACCCTGATAACGCTGGTATGCACGGCACCGCTGACCTGTACATGGCGTATATGAGAGGAGCAACTATTACTAGCCCTACTGGTGAAAAGTTTGGAATTACTACAGATATGTGGTTAGGGGATAAACCTAGGCATCACACCTAACAACAGGTGCTAAATTTGCGGTTTAAGGGGTTTGTCGCGTAGTTTTTAAGTTCACAAACGTATATACTAAAGGAGTTGTAAATGATGACTGAGGCAGAACAGGCGATAGCTATTGATGGTATTAAGATTTATGCCCACGGTGTCGGTACTGTTAATCCGCCAAAGTTGGATACTGAAACAGAGGAAGAGGAGGGCTAATGCCTGCTCACGCATGTCGTATCAGTCAGGTGGTGGCTACGGCCATTTGCAATCTTGTAGTTAATTCCGTGGATGCGGGAACGCCTCCCGGTAGTGTGATTATCTACACAGGTACTATTCCGAATACTTGTGATATGGCGTTAGGCTCTGCTGTAGAAGTGGCTACCTGCACTCTTAACGATACAGCTTATGGTAACGCTTCTTTCGGCACTAATACAGCAGACGCTGAACTAACGCAGTCTCCTATTGCCGGGGCACATTGTGATAGTGCAACAGGGAACGCTTCTCCGGTAACATTTTTTAGACTTTGTAATGGTGCTGGCACTGCTGTCCTGCAGGGAACTTGTTCTGCTACAGCAGGAGACGACCTTGTGCTTAATGCGGCTACTATTTCAACGGCAAGCACTGTGGATATTTCATCTTTGATTGTTTCCGTGCCTGTTAACCAGAGCTAACTTAGAAGTTACCGTGTCTTACTCTGATAATATCATCCCGGTGATGACAGGTTACACTACTCCTAGTGGTGCTGCCTCTTCGTCGTGGGACCCGTTTATCGGTAATGAGGCGTGGCGTGCGTTTGACCATGAGACTGGTGCTGATGGTTCGGCGCTTGGTTATCTTCCTTACTTTGTTTGTTATCAGTTTCCTGAGGCACATATTGTTACCAAGTATGCTATTACGTATGCGCCTGAACCCAGTACGACTGGTTATGGCCCGCAGCAGTGGGTTTTTGAGGGTAGTAATGATGGTTCTAATTGGAGTAGTCTAGATTCTCAGGAATCTGCTTACGCGTGGAGTTTGGATGATAGACGAGAGTTTGAGATTGATAACACGACTGCTTATTTGTACTACCGCCTATATGTTGGTTTAGGGGAGTCGTCTGCTGTTTGGATAACAGAACTTGAGATGATGGAAGAACTTTACTTCGGGGAAGCTCCTACCATAGATGGTGATTACTCTGTTAAGCGCTTCTTGTCTAGTGGCGCTTTCCACACTCCGCTGGGGGTTACAGAGGCTGAAATTTGTCTCGTGGCAGGAGGTGGTGCTGGTGGTACGTGGTGCGGTGGTGGGGGTGGCGCTGGGGGTGTTCTGCAGGCTACTGGAGTAGCGGTATCTGGTGTGATGGGAGTTGTCGTTGGCGAAGGCGGTGTGGCTCCCACGGATAATGGTGATGGGGAGAACGGCGAGGACTCTATCTTTGCATCGTTAACAGCTATTGGGGGCGGTGGGGGCGGTTCTTACTCTGGTGTGTTGAGCGGCAATGGGGCGGATGGTGGTTCTGGTGGTGGCGTTGGATGGCATCCTGACGGGACACCGGGAGCGGGTACAATCGGTCAGGGGTATGCTGGTGGTGGGTCTTCCTCCTCTAACACGGGCGGTGGGGGCGGCGGAGCGGGTGCAGCTGGTGCAGATGCTTTAGGTGGTGTAGGTGGCGCTGGTGGCGATGGTGTGGATTTCCACGGTACTGTCTACGGCGGCGGCGGAGGCGGCTTCAGCAACGGGCCTACCAGCGCTCCAGCTGGAGGAGCGGGTGGCGGAGGCGCTGGGTCGTGGGGCACAAGCGGGGCACCAAACGGAACGGCTGGGGAAGTTAACACGGGAGGTGGAGGGGGTGCTGGCTGGCACACCTCTTATGGCAGTTTGGGAGGAGCGGGCGGAAGCGGCGTACTTGTTATTCGTTACCTTACTCCTAACGTGGGTCAAATTACTCTTGGGGTTGTCGGTGTTGTGGGAGTTGGGGAAACTGTTGGAGTTATAACGGGAACGGGTTGGGTAGAACTTTCCCCTGTTACGTATAGCGCAGACGGTGGTTATGGGGAGAACATAGGGATTCCTGTAGGTTCTGGGCCTAATGATATTTGGTTACCTGTGGTAAAGTTACAGGGTACTGGCGCAGTGCGTTTGTACTCTAAAGGGCACTACACAGGTCGTGGCCATGTTACGTTGAAGAGTGATTCCCTGTTTGGCATCGCGCATCAGTTAGACCCGGGTGGTTATGAGCCGCCGCCCGACACGCCCCCTGTTCCAGTTCCTTCGTGGCCTCCTGAGCCTTTAGTTCCAACTATTTCGAGTAGCGCGCATACGCTTATTGGAAATATATCTATTTCTATTGGTGGGGTTAATTACACACCCTACGCCGAGAACTTGCAGTGGGATAGTGGTGTTGCTGGCGGGTATGGGGCTTGTAGCATGAAACTGCGTCCTCCTACTCCGGTTCCAAATTATGGAGATGCTATTCTTATCACTGGCCCGGGCGGCGAGTACTACCAAGGTACTGTTGTTAATACTCCGGGAATTACGTTTACCGGAGAGAATATCTCTTACGAGGTAACGGGGGAAGGGCCTTCTCGCCAATATGGGCTTGCCTCTGATTTTGCTTGGACCTCAAATAATGCTGATACAAGTGCGTGGCAGCAGGTGGATTGTCAGAATTGGGATAAAACTCCCGGTTTTACTATATCTACAAGTAACAATGGTTTAGGTTTTCAGAGTAGTGATATTGATGACGGTACCCTTAACCATGATTGGACTACATCTCCTACTACCTACTATCCTTCTAAATGGGCCTCTGATGTTACGTTAGACCCTATTAGTCATACGGAAACTGGGGGTGAGCCGGAACCTCCTGCTAATTGGTACAGCAACACTATTCCGGGGAATAATCCACAGAATGGTAGTTATAAAAACGACGCAGGACCTGCTACCATACGTTGGAGCGCACATTATTTTTGGCTTGGTAATGGGCTTACCAACCAAACCATTACCGGATTGAAAGCAAAGGCTTCTTATAACCTTAGTACTCCTACTATAGATGCAATGACCACCCCTGTTTTTGATGTTACAGGAGATAGTTCGGGAGCCACCCCTAACGCTGACACTTCTATTGAGGGTTACCCACATGGTACTTATGACTATGTAGACCCACAATGGAGTGCTTATGTAGATTCTACTACGCCACGCACGGCTGCGGTTAAGCCTTGGTACCCAACATACCCATTAACCGGTTATTGGGACCTTTACAAAAAGTGGGTTCCAGACCTTTTCCCTGAGGGGCAGTCGTCTCCGGGAAGTATGTGGGCAGGTATCTATGGGTGTGATAGGCCACAAGACCTGAAAGTAGCTAATTTTGATTTTATGATGGACGATGAAAACCCTTATTTGTTGTATAAGTTTAAGCCAAAAACTTCTACAGTTCAGGGGCAATACAAGAAGTGGGATAATCAGAATAAAGTTTTTGTCCCTTATGCTCCTAAAGTACCTCCTGTTTACGACCCCGCAGCCCCCGGGTGGGCTGCTTTCAAAGCTTATACAGCGTATCAGGAGGCTGCTTATTACTATAACGATATGGGGGACTTGGGGTATGAGGTAGAACCCGGTTTTGAGGTTATTGATATTGAGTGTGGTTGTAAAATGCTTGTTTTTTACGCCTCCTATGTCGTTACTCCAATGCCTGTGTGGCTATACCACGATTTTGACCCTAAAACATCAGTTGCTTACAAGATACCTATAGACCCTGACGCCACTCCCGCCGAAATGCGGTACTTTTCCTTACCTGTGGGTGTTTTACCTTCCGCAGATGATTTGTCGGCAGGAGCAGAGATATTTCATCCCCTTCCCCCCCAACGTTGTGATTGGTATGCTTCTAACGAGGTCTTTACTGAAGGCAAGCAGTACGTTCAATTAAACGATGTAAATGTGCTTGCCAACGAAGCTACTGGAGACACTTCCGCTGATGCTATTGCTGCTCTTGAGGCAGCTAGTGGCGGGGGAGGGGAGATTGGTAACTTTTCTATGTCTGCTACGGGTAGTGTGTCTATTGATATAAAGCCTTATACTACACGATTGGCGGCTATTCAACAGATAGCTGGAATGACAGCCGAAACTGTATACTGGGGGTGGGACCCAGACTTCTTTTTTGTCACAAAACGAGGAAACATTTCGTTAGACGGGTCGATTCCGGGAGTTACTGTTAATGTGGGCATAAAGAATGATGGGACTATAACTTCCACAACTGTTGTTTACTCAGATAATGCTGCTACTAATGCTTCTACTGGTCCTGAAGACCGTAGAGTGCTGGCAGCGTGGGTTCCTAAAAGTATGACGTTTGATGTAAACGGAGATGCTATTGTTGAACCAAATGAATTCAGCGGTCTTTTAGACGGTAGCTACCTGTTGCACAGTTCAGCTGCAGCTGCCGCTGCTGCACAGTCTTATATTGCAGAGCGCGGTGTGTTTCCGGGGCAGGATGTGGGAGACCCCGCTATACCTCAGTGGGAAGGCACTATTACTCTTAAGGGGATGGCTGGTTATGCTGCTACTAAGGTGGCCACGTTAGTTTCTGTAGGGGATGTTCAGGATGCTGTTATTACAGGTATTTCTGTTGACGTTGATTCTGATACGATAACGTTGAGTATCGGAGGCACTGGTTATGCTGGGCGTTTCCCCACTGTGTCAGGTTCTCCGAATAGTGCGGTTCCTAGTAACGCTTCCGCTGGAAGAACTTTACTACCCTACATGACCAAGTTCAGGTGAAATGTGAGAGCTTACTTACACATGGTAAATGGTGTTACCTCTGCTGACGTGGATTGGAATGATGGAGATAAAACCTTTCTTATGCCGGGTATAAGGCTCCCTAGAAGGGAGATTACCTTTGAAGAGGTTCGTTCCTATACAGGGGCAATTCGTCAGATAGATGTCAGGCAACCTTTAGTTCAAGCAACTATCCCTTTAATGGTAAAAGGTACTGATATGGCTGACTTGGAGTCCACTCTGGGGGATATCTTTGCAGGCTGCTTGGCTGGCGGGGTGCTAACTTTTCAAGAGGCTACTGATATTGGTGTTAGAGGCTCTTCAATTAGTTATCGAGTGGGGCGTTCTCAGGAACCTGAGGTTGTGCACGATAGTGCTTACCGGCATAAGTGTATAGCTCGCTTTGAAGTTAGTCTATGGGTGGCTTTGTGAGGCTTTATTTTTAAGCAAAAAACTTCTGTCTAGGCTCCCCTCTTCATAGTTAGTAATAAGGGAATACTCTATACTGTAGAGGACATTAAATAGTACCTTTGTTACCTGCTAAGGTTGGATTCGTATGGACCACTTTGAAGAGGCGATGTCTGATATCGCGATTCGTGGGGCAAAGAACGGTGGCCCCACGTTACAGGATGTTTTAATAGCACTACAAGCACAAGCCCAAGACGCTGACGACACAGCGTCTATTCTGGCAGCTAAGGTTGAAGAGATGGCCTCTGTCCTGTCCGAATCTGTGTTTGCTCATTACAAGAGAAATCATGATGGCATAGACCGGTTAAGTAATGATTTGGCCCTTGCTGTGTCAGAGAGAAAAGCAGATGTTTCAGGACTTGCTTCCGAACTTTCTGCTATACATAAAATAGTAGATGACCGTGGTGCTCGTATCGAGAAAGCAAAGAAAGAAGTGACTGCGGAACACATAGATTTTCATAACAAATATATAGCGGAGGTCGCTGCAAGTAAGCGAAAGACCGACCCGGACAAGACTAGCTTTGAGAGTAAACGGCGTCCTCTGGTTATGCACTCAGACTCGGACATTGCTCTAAATGAAGAGATGCGCACTTCGTTTAAGGTTGGGCGTTATGTACTTGCCGCACTGATTGTTATTGCTATGACTGTGGCGGCTAATTACTTTGTTCTTTATAGGGGGCAACAAAAGAGTCTTAATGTGGTGAAAGAAAATAATGCTACACTGAGTAACTTGGTGGCGCAGCAGCATCAGGACACTGCGGATTTGCTTATCTTGCTGCACCGCGGCATCGACCGACAGCTTAAAGCAACTCCTACACCCACACCAACGGCGACACCCTAGGGTTAGACATGAGCGATAAACCTGAGTTAGGTAGGAGATAATTATGAGCGAACTAAAGCATGGTCTCGGGAGGAATCCTTCCCTCCCAGACGACAGGGACTGGTCTCCAGAGAAACTGGAAGCGATGATTGACGAAGGAATAGCCGTTCCTGTGCAGTGGGAAGACAAGGTTGTGTTGAACCAAGGTCAGACGGGGCACTGCCATCCGGCTGGTACTTTAGTTAGACTTTCTAATAATAGTTTGTGCCCGATTGAAAAGATGCGTGTTTTGGGTAAGGTTGTGTCGGCTGAAGGGAATGAGTGCACTGTTACAGCCGTGATTGCGCATGAACATAAGGGCGAGATGTTGAATATTCGGTTGCGGGGGCTGTCGGATGTTCGTTGTACGCCCGAACATCCTATTCTCACTGATAAAGGTTATGTTCCTGCGGGCGACTTGCAGGTTGGGGATGTGGTGGCTGTTCCTCGCCGTGTTTTTGAGGGTGCTCGTACTGAGTTGTATTTTGATGAGGTAGTGGTGGAGCATGAGTATGCACGACGGGCAGGGGTAGAGCATGTGAGTAGTGTAGGGGGCGTGACGACGATTGTTACTGCGCCTCCGAAGGTTATTTCCTTGGATGCAAAGTTTGGAAGACTCTTGGGGTTGTATTTAGCTGAGGGGCATAATTGTTGCGCTTCTAATCCGGAAAAAGCTCATGGTAGTACAACGAAGTTTTCTTTTGGGGCACATGAGCGAGATACACTTGTTGCGGAGACTGTGGAATTGGCGAAAGATGTTCTTGGTGTTACGGCTCGTTTGCAGGAACGTGTTAACAATAAGGTGATTAATGTTGTCTTTGGCGGAAAGCATTGGGCGCTCATGTTTGGTAGACTTTGTGGTGAAGGTGCGGGAGACAAGTGTTTGTCAGAGGTTCTAGATGGTCCGCGTGAGTTTCGTGAAGCAATTCTTATGGGTTGGATTGATGGGGATGGGCATCGTCGTCGCACGTCAACTATGGGTGTTACAGTTAGTAAGAGACTAGCTCTACAGATGCATGCTATTGCAAATGATCTTGGTTTACGTCCGACGTTGCGGAAGCGTATGCCGGTTTCTAATAGTGCGGCGAAGACTCGCCAAGTGGCTTGGGAAGTTGAATGGGGAGAGAACAATTTGTCAGAATTGACTAATGTTACTCCTCAGAGCACTCTCACAGATTCTGCGACATGGCGACGAATTTCTGAGATTAGTAGAGAAGAATTTATTGGTTCCGTGTTCAACTTGGAAGTAGATAACAATCATAGTTATATTGCAGATGGTGTTGGAAGTCACAATTGCGTAGGATATGGTTGTGCGGGTTTTATTGCGGCGTCGGAGGCGGCGGCTGTTGGGGACACAACAGTCACTAATGCGCTTGGAGATAAGATTTATTACGCAGCAAAAATACTTGATGGCGAGCCCGGCGCAGAGAATGGCTCAACGGTTCGTTCTGGTGCCAAAGCTTTACAGCAGATGGGGTATATTGACAACTACGCTTTTGGGACGTTCAAACAGGGCAAGGAGTGGATTGCTAAGCATGGTCCTTGCATAATTGGAACACGCTGGGACTATGTCATGGAGGCTCCAGATTCTAAAGGTTACGTGCACCCAGATGGTGATTCCGCTGGCGGGCATTGTACACTCTGGCGTGGTACCGAAATGCCGGATAATGTTGGTCGTAATAGTTGGGGTGACTGGGGTCCTCTGCACGGTGATTACAAGATTACTGATGAGGACATGAAGGATATTCTTTCTTACGGCGGTGAGATTATGATGGCTGTAAAGAAGGTTGCAACTCCTACACCGACACCTACACCGACTCCGGATTGGAGCGGTGTCAAGGCGATTGTTCAATGCTTGGTTAACGACCTGCAAGCTCTTTTGACATGGTTGCAGGGCAACTCTCCCAAGGGAGAATAGTTGCTACACTGAAAAAGCGCGGCAGCTCTAAGGGGTTGCCGCGCTTTTGTGGTTGTTCTAAAGGTTCCCATAGAGGTATAATAGGTGTATGCAAAAGGCGTATAAATATAGGATATATCCCACTCGTGCTCAAGAGAGTTCACTCTTGCTTGTGCTGGAGGAGTGTCGTTGGCTCTATAACCACTTCCTTGAAGAGCGCAAGCTGCTGTGGGAGCAGGACCAGACCTCTGTGAGCAAGTGGGAGCAGGAACATTCAGTTCTGGCTCTACGGGAAACCCGCCCCGCTCTTGGATTGGTTCACTCCCACGTGCTTCAGAATGTGGCTGTGCGGGTGGACCTGGCTTTCAGGGCATTCTTTAGGCGTTGCAAAGCGGGAGAGAAGCCGGGTTACCCCCGTTTCAAGGGTAAGGGTTGGTATAAGAGTTTCACGTATCCTGATTCAGGTTTCTCTATTCCCGAGGATGGGCTCGTTAGGCTCTCTAAAATAGGTTTAGTTAAGATAACGTACCACCGTCCCATTGAGGGCACGTTCAAAACCTGCACTGTTTCCCGCACCCAAACGGGCAAGTGGTTTGTTAGTTTCTCTTGTGTTATTGAGCCGTCTCCGCTTCCACCAAACCCCTCAGAGGTTGGTGTGGACATGGGGCTCAACACGTTCGCTACCTTTTCAGATGGGGCTAAGATAGCTAACCCCCGCTTCTTTAAGCAGGAGCAGAAGGCGCTCAAGAAGGCGCAGCGCGCTCACAAGAAACACGCCACCGCGCTTGTTCACGAACGTATAGAAAACAAGCGCAGGAACTTTGCTCAGCAAACCTCGAAGCGCGTGATAGCTCGCTACGGCACAATTTGTGCGGAGAAGCTTGTTGTGGATAAGATGCTTGTTAGTGCTTCACGCAAGAATAGAGACCCACAAAAGAAGGGTGCTAAGAGCGTTAATATAGCAGATGCGGCATGGTCCCAGTTCCTGAGTTATCTCGCCTACAAGGCTGCAAGTGCTGGCAGGCGTTTTGTTCAGGTTAACCCGGCTTACACCACCCAAACCTGTTCGTGTTGTGGGGCAAGGAAGAAGATGCCCCAGAACGTGCGCACGTACAGGTGCCCTACTTGTGGGTTAAAAATGAACCGGGATTTGAATGCTGCTAAAAATATCTTGAGAGCAGGGCTGTGCTCTCTGGGCGGAGCAGTTCCTGCTCTTGCTCTGGAAGCCGCCGGGCTTTAGCCCGTGCGGAGCAGTCACATATAATACAGATGATGCTTATACCTTCTACATATAGGTGCTTATCATGACTATTCAAGGACTTGGCCGTGTTCCCAGCACGCCTGACTCTAGGGATTACCAGATGGCCGCAGCGGTTCAGGTTTTAGAGCAGCTACCCGCTGTTCCTGATAGGCACTGGCAGTCCTCAGTAGTTTTGAATCAAGGGGCCACGGAAAGGTGCGTGGGGTATTCGTGGGCCGGGTGGGGAATTTCTGCTCCTATTCAGGACCGCTGGACTAACGCTGACGGGGATAGGATTTACGCGGCTTGTAAGGTTGTAGACGGGCAGCCGGGGCAGCAGAATGGAAGTTCTGTTCGTTCTGGAGCAAAGGTTATGAAGTCCGCTGGTCGAATAGGAACTTACTTCTTTGCTTCTAGCGTAGACGAGGCTGCTAATTATGTGTCTCGTTTTGGGCCTGTCGTTTTAGGTACGGATTGGTACGCGGGAATGTATTCACCCAATCCTACGACAGGCTTGATTGTTCCTACTGGAAAAGTAATCGGCGGGCACGCTTATCTATGGATTGGAATCCATAAAGGTTGTGCTGTCATCAGAAATTCTTGGGGAGCAAAGTGGGGAATCGGTGGGGAGGCTCTTATCAAACTCACTGACTTGCGGACAATCTTTAAGCATTACGGGGAAGCTGCAGCGGCGACAGAGCGGCCTCTGAACTTAAAAGGAGTCGCACCTCTTCTCCCTAAAATGGACAAGCCAGATTTTTGACACGTCAAAAATAACGATTGTCTGGAGGGACCCTTCTACAGGCGAAGTTGTTTCTGCTGCTGGCGAGGTAGTCCTGTCTGATAACAAAGACAACATTTTGATGTATAGTCAGGACGCGTTTGAGCAGATACTAAAGAATTACGCTTATCTGGCAGGTCTTAGCCTGTGTGCGTGTGAGAAGGAGTGATATGCTCTGGTTTATTTTCAGCGGAAGTGTGTTGTTCTTGTGGTTGTTTGCGGTGCTTGCTTTAATGTGGCTGGTTTCATCTGGAAATAAGGACTGAGGAGACTACTTTGACTAATGACCACGCTTGTTTAAGAAACAGTGTCTTAAATCTTGTCAGGATGCTCCCGACTTCTGAGGAATCTGTAGAACAGATTGATGAGATTCTTTGCGCTTGCATTCAAGAAGCGGAGACTGCTGCTTGACATCTCCTAGAAACAAGTACTATATGTTGTACGCAACACTTCTCGCAGCACTTTGTGAGGAGCAGAATGAAGACGTTATAGATGAGTTCGACGCGATACTTGCAGACACTATGCTGGATGAGATATCTCGAAGCGGCTTATAAGCTATTCTGGAGAGTTGCATGACTGACCATCGTATCGTCCGAAGCCTAAATGTTAGAGCGTCCTTTAAGTTTCATGAGGAGCAGTAATGAGATTGCGAACCGTTAGTGAGTCTGCGGTATTAGGGCAAACCTTTACACTATATCCGATAGGTGATATTCATTTGGGTAGTGCTAACTGTGACAAGGGCGCACTGTTTAAAATCATCATGGAAATCCGCTCTAACCCTAACGCCAGATGGCTTGGTATTGGGGACTATGTGGAGTGGATTACTCCAAAGGATAAACGCTGGCACGCAGGTGGGATTGACGAGCAGATAATCAACATGGCAAATCTTGACCGTATTGGTGACGCTTACGTTGAAGCCATCTCAACCATGCTACGTCCTATTATGGACAAGTGCTGGGGGATGGGCAAAGGAAATCACGAGGGTACTTTTGAGCGTGAGCATCACACTAATCTGACACAACGAATCATAAAAGCGTGCGACGCTCCAGAGGAGCTTTACACCGGCTGGGCAGCAATTACAAGAGTGCGTTTTGAAGACGCAAGTAATCATCGTTCCTCTGTTAGAATCTTTCACTCTCATGGTTGGCAGGCTGGCCGTATGGCTGGAGCTAAGGTCAATCAGCTGGACCACCTGATGGGTTGGATTGAGGGCTGCCGGATTTATCTGCAGGGGCACTCTCATGACCGCGTGGTGAAGACAAAAACCATGCTTAGCACAAATCCTTCCTTTACTAAACTTGTTCCGGAGGATTCTTTTGGGGCTCATTGCGGAAGTTATCTGCGCACCTATCAGTTGGGGGCTACTGGGTATGGGGAGGAAAAAGGTTTTCCGCCAGTACCGATAGGACCACCTATCTTTGAATTGACCCCAACCGAGACTGGTGTGAAGGTTCGTAGCATTCAAGGGGATTCATAACAGGTGAGGAGTTTTTCATGACGCTTGCAACAGGGCTGGGAAGCGCAACAGAGCTGGTTGTCCTAGACCACATTCTTGGTGTGGAGGCTTGGACCATGCCTACGTTTGCATACATGGCTTTAAGTCTAATCGAAAACCCCACAGGAGAAACTTGGGAAGAACTTCCAGATGCGTTTGGTTACAGTCGCCAAGCAATCACTTTTAGCCATGCGGTTTTAGATGACGTGCTTGGGCATGGAATCTCGCGCAGCAACATTCCCGTGGTTTTTGGGCCTGCTGCTGGAGGAACGTGGGGAACAGTGGCCAGCTTCTCTATTTACGACTCTGCTGTTATAGGAGAGGGTCTGCAGCTCTGCTACGGAAAAATAGACTACCCAGTTCTTATTAAGAGTGGCGGGGGGCTTGAGTTCAGACAGGGTGGCGTAAGCGTCCAATTAGTCACAGTCACGGAGGGTTGAGTGGCACTTCGCATTGAGAATATGGAGTTCAACGATGTTCGGCAGACTATTTTTGCACTTTTGATGAGGCTTATGCAGAACCCTGACCAGCAGGCTATCGTCCGGGTTCCTGATGTTGATGCCGCTAATCAGATGAAAGATTTTCTCATGGACTGTGTGGACCGTATTAAAATTGAGTTTGACGGTTCTGAGCGAGGCCCTAATCCCCTTTGGACTCCTTCTAAGCTTGCGGAAGATAATGGAAAAGTTGAGTTGAAGGGCGCATACGGGCAGACTTCTCATCAGGATAAGTCTATAATAATTCCACGATAGTGTGTTTTTATTGATATGCCAGTAGGGCAACTTGTGTGTATGAGCTGCCTTAGGTTTTTTGAAAGAGAGGCGATAATGGCTTCAGCTATGTATGATACAGGACGTAATGCTTTTGCCCGTGGTGACTTTTCGTGGAAGTCGGGAGTTGGCACGTGGCGTTGTTCTTTGATTGATTCTACCTACACCGGTTCTGCGGCTAACTCACTCTACAGTGATGTTTCTGCGAAGCTTGTAGGTACTACTGGTACGATGACTCCTGCTGACCCGGTTGCGGGTGTTTGTGACGCTACCGACCAGACGTTCTCTGCCGTTACGGGTAATGCTGTGACGCAGGTTGTTATCTATGTTCTGGGTACTGTTAACTCGTTGCTCAATCCGTTGATGTGCTGGATTGAGTTTTCTTCTGTTACCCCTAATGGCGGCGATATAACTTTGCAATGGGACAATGGTACCGCAAAAATTCTAAAGCTTTAAACATTTAAAGAACCTAACAGCGGAGACATTATAGGTTATTGCATAATAAATTTGTACGCAACTATCACTTGCATTTATCTTTTCTCTGGTGTATAATGGAGAAAATCTAATGGAAGGGGTTATGGTGGTTGTGTATAAAGCAAAGCCTTGTGCAACGTGTGGAGAGTTGTTTCAGCCTAAAACGTCGCGTGAGAAGTATTGTTCTGAAAAGTGTAAGAGGGGAACAGCTGTGTGCGTTGGGTGTGGCAAAGAGTTCCTTAAGACAAAGGGTACAACAGGGCTCTATTGTTCTCCAGCATGTTGGTACGAGGCTCCCGGGAAGCACACTTTTCCTGAGCAGGCGTGTCTTGTTTGCGGAAAAATGTTTTTTCCTACACATAAGGGACAGAAATACTGTAGTAGGGATTGTGCGGATGTTGGGCGTAGTAAGCCTATGACCACAGAAAAATGCCCTATTTGCGGGGTTGCGATTACTTATAAGCCCGGGCGTGAACGGATTTATTGCTCCAGAAGTTGCGCAATGGTTGGACGTATGCGAACGGGAGCTGTTAACAGAGAGTTTGGCACTAAGATGGTTGACGTTGCGGGTTATGTTAGAATAAAGGTTGGAACCGCCTACCCCGGGGCTTATAAAACAGGGTGGATGTTAGAGCATCGTTATGTGATGCAAGAACATCTAGGGCGGCTTCTTGAAAAGACTGATTATGTACATCATAAGAATGGTAACAGGGAAGATAATTCCCTGAGTAATTTAGAACTGTGCACTGCGGCAACGCATGTGCCCGGCGTAAGGGTAGCTGACGTGAAATGAACATCAGTGTGTGCGGCATAGAGACTGGAGAATGCTTCGGTACCATCATTTTGGTGACTGAGGACTTCTGCATCCTTTTTGCCGACGTACCAAAGACTTTCTACGCTGTTCCGCTTAAGTACCGCTACCTCAGAGGACCGCCCGTTCTCTGCACAACTTAGTATGAAAAGCCAGCGCCCAGCCTGTTTGGCAGAGCGGTGGCTTTTTCACGTTTGAAAGGGTTTTTAGGATGATTGATGTCAGTTTAGTTTATGCAATATTTTCCAGCCTCCTAGGAGACTAATATGGACGCTCACACCTACGTCGTTTACCCTCGACATCTTCCTAATCGAGGGCTCATGAACTCCGGTCCCGACGCCGTGCGCCGCGAGTTCCGGGTGTTCGACATGGCGAGGTTGCAGAAATGAGCGACGACGCAATCTTCCCCACCACGGGCAGCATCGGCGTCGCCCTCGCCGACCGCGACGCCGAACTCATCCTCGGACCCGGCATCGTCGTCAGCACGCGCTCCTACTCGAACCCCGCCGCGCTCCCCGACGGTCGCACGCACTTCACGGTGACGAGCCCGGCCGGGTTCCTGCACATCGAGGACGACGGCGCGCAATACCGGCTCACGATGGGCGACGCCCCGCTCATCGAACCGCCCGTCGAGCCGATGGACATGGGCGACCACATGGCCGCTCTCGACCTGATTGCGGGAGGCGAGTCCCTTGGCTAACCGTCGAGTGCCCCTTTCAAGCGGTGAGTACGCCCTCGTCGACGAGGCGGACTACTGGCGCGTCGCAGAGCACAGCTGGTGGCTCAGCAACGGTCGCGCCGAGACGAACCTGTGCGGGACCAAGGTGTACATGCACAGGTACATCATGCTCCCCGACCCCGCCCTCGTCGTCGACCACGCCAACGGCGACCCGCTCGACAACCGTCGTCGCAACCTGCGCGTCTGCGAGGTGGTTCGGAACGCCCACAACACGACGGCGCACCACAACAGTCGCAGCGGCTACAAGGGCGTCTACAGGCCCTACGCGGGTGCGAACTGGCAGGCCCGCATCATGCGCGACGGACGGCAGCGCAGCCTCGGCTGCTACGCGGACCCGGTTGAGGCTGCTCTGGCCTACGACTTGGAGGCGCTCCGTACCTCGGGCGAGTACGCCTACACGAACTTCCTCCGGGGAGGTGGACGACATCGCGAACTCGTATGCCGCTAGCACCTTCGTCATCGACACCGACACCAACGTCGCCGGTCTGACCGCGCTCAAGGGGTCGGCCTGCGCGGCCACCGACAACATCTGCATCAAGGCCAACGCGGCGGGCGTCCCGGCGACGCTGACCATCGACGCCAATCTCACCTGTCTCTCGCTGAACATCGGCTACGGCGCAGTCAACGCGGGCTCGACCTCCTATGGCGCGTGCGTCATCAGCGACAATGTGGTCATCACCTTCGCCGCGACCGCCAAGGTCTATCTGCGCACCGGCTCACGCTGGACTTGCAACGGCACTCTCCGCAGCCTCGGCACCGGCACCGGCGCGGACGACCAGACCGTCACGGCTCTGCACGCGAACAATCAGGACGTGCGGGTGGCGGGCGTGTGGTGGCAACTGGTCAACGACCTCACCGGACGGCGCTTCGACGTCACCGCGTCGACGAACACTACCTCGGTCACCTGCACGACCGACCCGCGCACGATGTTCCTCGCGGTTGGCGACACGGTCGAGATACGCACCCGCGCAGACGGCACGCTCAAGGCCACCAAGGTCATCAGCGCGATGACCGCGACATCGCTCTCATGGGCCTCCGGAAACGTCTCCGTGACCAGTGCCGATTCCGTCTACAAGGCGTATGCGGGCACCGACAAGGTCTACTCGATGAGCGGCACCACCATCACCTTCGGCGACGGCACCGCCTCCGCGTGGAACAACAACGGCGGTGCTCGTCCGGCGCTGAACGACACCATCACGCAGCCGGGCATCACGCTGACCTGCGCCGACATGACGGAGGCCAATAAGGCCGTCTCGACGGGTGGCTGGCAGGGTAGCCTCGCGTGGACCGGCGTCTGCATGAACGGCATCGCTCCCGATGCGTCCAATGGGCATCTCTATCGCTATGCCTCGGCGGTGCTGGACCAGTGCTCGTTCCGGTCCTCCTCGAACTACGGCATCTACGGCAGCTACGGCTGCACGATGACGCTGACGAACTGCACGGGCTCGTCTTCGTCGAACGTCGGCATCTACGGCTACTACGGCTGCACGATGACGCTGACGAACTGCACGGGCTCGTCTTCGTCGAACGTCGGCATCTACGGCATCTCCGGCTGCACGATGACGCTGACCAACTGCACCGGCACTTCCTCGTCGAGCTACGGCATCTACGGCTACTACGGCTGCACGATGACGTTGACGAACTGCACCGGCTCGTCTTCGTCGAACGTCGGCATCTACGGCAACTCCGGCTGCACGATGACGCTGACCAACTGCACCGGCACTTCCTCGTCGAACGTCGGCATCTACGGCATCTCCGGCTGCACGATGACGCTGACCAACTGCACCGGCACGTCCTCGTCGAGCTACGGCATCTACGGCTACTACGGCTGCACGATGACGCTGACGAACTGCACGGGCTCGTCTTCGTCGAACGTCGGCATCTGCGGCCAGTACGGCTGCACGATGACGTTGACGAACTGCACCGGCTCGTCTTCGTCGAACGTCGGCATCTACGGCTACTACGGCTGCACGATGACGCTGACGAACTGCACCGGGTCGTCTTCGTCGAACGTCGGCATCTGCGGCCAGTACGGCTGCAAAATCACCGCCATGCGCGGCTGCCGCGCAACAGGAACTCCGCCTCTCCAGTTGCGCGGAGACGTGGGCGGCACCAGCACCGTCGCCTACCGCAACGCCGTGAGTGGAGACGCTGGGGCAATCGAGTGGCAGGCGTGCGACCAAGACCTCGCCGGTACCTACCCTCTCGGCGGCAGTCTCGGCTTGCCGGTCCAGAACGCATGGGTGACGACGCCCGCCGCCGCCATCCCTGGCCTTGCCTCCTACGGCGCGGTGACCATCACGACGACGCTGAACGGCGGCACGGTCAGCACGCAGTTCCGCGTGAGTCACGACTACGGAGCTACCTACAGCGATTGGGCAGAACTGACGACCGTAGCCATCGGGGCAGTCACGCCCAACGCCTACGGCGAGTGGATACAGTTCCGCGTTGCCAAGACCGACGCCGGGGCCAACATGCCGGTGCACAGCGGCGTCTCCGTGGTCTGCACCTTCGTCAACGGCTGGACCAGTCCGGTGCCGCCGACGGGCACGCAGAATGGGCCGGTCATCGGCTCACCGATCATCAAGGGAGGGAGGGCAGCATGAGCGTGAAGAGCCAGCAGAGCGTGACGGTAGAGTTCACCACCGCGCACCCGACAACGGGAGCGCCGACTAGCGGCGACACGACCCCGACCGGCACCCTCTTTGTGGACGGCGTCGCCAACGCGGCAGCGGTCACGGTGACGAACATCACGACCGGTGTCTACAAGGCTGCCGTCACCCTGCCCACACTGACCGCCGGACAGATTGTCGGCATCCGTATCACGGCCGTCGTCGCGACCGTCTCCGGGACCTCAGTCGTCTGGCAGGACACGGCCGACACGGCGCTGCCCTCCGACATCCTCACACAAATCACAGGAACGCTTGAGCCTAATGTTTTGTTGGCTCTTCAGTTACTTAGGAACAAGGTTGTTACTGACCCTGCTACCGGGGTTATGACTATTTACGCTGACAATGGTACTGATGTTTTGTTCACAGCAAATATCTATCAGGATGTGGCGGGAACTGTTCCGTTTACAGGCACTGGGGCCAATAGACGTAACCGGCTGGCGTGACTACTCCCCGCACTAAAGTACGGGGCTTCAAGAGCTTACGCCCAGAGAGTGTAGCCCCACTCTCAAGATATTTCTAGCAGCATTGAGGTCACGATTTATGCTTAGTCCACATGCACCACACACATATGTTCTGTCTGAGAGCTTGAGCACTTGTCTCGTGCCGCACTCAGAGCAGTCTTGTGTGGTGTATGCAGGATTTACTCGCACGAACGCCCTACCAGCGTTTTCAGCTTTGTGGGACACACATGTGAGAAAAGAACCCCATGCCGCATCTGCTATGGATTTACTTAAACGAGGAAAAGTTCCCCGCACGAGCATGTTCTTTATGTTTAAATCTTCCACGCTAACGAACCCGTACTTGTCCACCACACGCTTAGCTTCTTGGTGGGCGAAGTTCTTGCGCTTGTTCACAACGCGCTCGTGCACCCGTGCCGAAACCTTCTTGCGCTTGGAGCGTTGCGCCCGTGCAAGTGCTTTCTGCTCACGCTTGAAGAAACGTGGGTTCTGGATAGTGCTTCCATCAGAGAATGTAGCAAAAGTGGTGAGCCCCACATCTATGCCCACCTCAAGCTCACTAGGTGAGAGCGGTGAAGGCTCTACCTCACACGAAAAGCTCACGAACCACTTCCCGGTCTGTGTGCGTGAGACAGTGCAGGTTTTGAGTGTTCCCTCAAAGGGGCGGTGGTACTTGCACTTAACATCTCCCACCTTGGAGAGCCGCACAAGCCCGCCTTCCAACACCTTGAACGCACCATTATTCTGTGGGTAGGTGAAACTGTGATACTGCCCAGCACCCTTGAAACGAGGATAACCCGGCGTCTCACCCAGTCTAACTCGTCTGAAGAATGCCTTGAAAGCGAGGTCTATTCGCACCGCAACATTCTGCATGGTTTGGGAGTAGACCAGAGCGAGGGAGGGACGCTTAGCACGAAACTCTTTTATTGTATTTATCTGGTCATAAAGCCCAAGGGACTTCTGCTCTTGCTCCCACAACGCTTTACGCTCAGCGAGGAAGGTGTTATAGAGCCAGCGACACTCTTCAAGCACACTAAGCAGAGCACTCTTTTGAGAAGCACTAGGGTAGAGCCTATATTTGTACGCTTTTTGCATAATCACATCTTAGCACAAATGGAACATGGTGGCAAGTGCTTAGTTCTCCGCATTCATCCCCACACTGAAGTACGGGGTTTTCTGCAGAGAAGAACTCATAAAGGTCCTTAAATGACCTACTACGGAGAGACCCCTTACGTAGACGGTTCCTACACCGTCGTAAAGTTTCTGACGACGGGTGAGTTCGTTACACCTGCCGGGGTTTCTTCTGCTGATGTGTTGGTTGTCGCTGGTGGTGGCGGCGGTTCAGCGGGCGGCGGCGGGGCCGGGGGCGTCAAGAC